>Ga0193962_1000821_pt1 | contig 14549 bp, 10 predicted proteins | sample FB_5_MG_FD_140335 | JGI IMG/M metagenome (GOLD analysis project Ga0193962, IMG submission 140335) | Microbial mat bacterial communities from the Broadkill River, Lewes, Delaware, United States - FB_5_MG | ecosystem: Environmental > Aquatic > Freshwater > River > Microbial mats | place: USA...
ACCCTCTGTCTTTTGCAACCCAAAAATATGATGATAGATTGTTTTTCATCTCCTTATCTGTTTTCTTCTTAAAACTAAGTAATGATTTCAAAAAAATACCCCTAAATGTTCAAAAAGATAATATAACATTTAAACACTAAAGTCAAGTTTTTTATGTTAAATAAAATATTTGAATTAGTTATTTAAAAATTATATAATTAATTTATTCTTTTAGGATTCCATGATGAAGTTGAAAAATAAAGATTACTTAACAATAAAAGAAGTTACTAGGTTTATTAATAGAAGTAAAAGACAAGTCAATAGATTGATTAAAACAAATAAAATAACTAAAGTTGATAATATGATTAGTATGAGCTCCTTAATTAAATATAAAGAATTACAAACTAAAGGTTTATTTGACTTGATATATATTGTAGAAAATACTTTATTTAATAGAGTACAGATAAGAATGTTTGCTAGAAGTGGATTGTTAGGTCATAAGGTTTTTATTTTTGGAGATGAAATATTTGTAACAAAAACTATATTTAATAAATTAAAGCATAGATCAAGTCAGTTCACTCTATTTGAATCTATTGATGTAGCATTATTTTTAGATATTCCAATGGAAAGTTTGAAAAAAGCTCATAGATTAAACTTATTTAAAGGATATGTTATAAATGAAAGAAAAATAAGATATATATATTATACTAAAAGATTGATAAACAAGATAAGAAAAGGAAAAGCTTATATACCAGAGATTACAGCGTTTAGAATATCTCATTATGATAAAAAGTATAATATTGGAAGTGCTTTAAGATTAATGATAAAAAATAATGAAATAGATTATATTAAAACTAATCTAGGTTTTTATATATTAGAAAGTAGTGTTAATAACAATTTAAAAAAGATAAAGAGAAGTATTTTTTCCAATAAGAAAAAAGTTCAACTTATAAATGAGAATTTTAAAAATCAAATCAAAAATAGATTTGTTCTTAAAGCTTCTAATAAGAATTATTTAATATATGACATTAATGGAGTAAAGTATTTAGAAAATGCTAGGACTGTAAAAGGTAAAATTGTTATTCAATTAAATAAAGATCCAATAAAGAGTAAAATAGATTATTCAATGGTGAAAATATCAAAAGATAATTTAAACATTTTAAATATGTATGATGAAAATAGCTTATCTTATTTAGAGACAAGGATGAATATAAAAAGTGAGAATCATCTTCTTCTTTCTATTACAGATAAAATTAATATGAATAGGTTTGAAATACTTGGTAATCAAACAATCTACATCTCAGGTAAATATAATTCTATATTAGGTATCCCTAACTCATTTAAGGCTTTTAAAATTTATAAACCTATCAATGGAATTATAAATAATCAGAATAATTTTTATTTTACTGCTGCTCAATTACTACCAATATTAATTATATATAGAAGTTTTAAAAAGAGAAGTTTTACTAGCTTCACTATTCATTATAATTATAATATGAAGACAATTAAGTTTACACTAGATGAGTATATTTACATTATAGATTATAATTCAAACTTAAAAAGAATAAATAAGATTAATGATAATTTAAATTTTTTATTTCTTCAACTTAATAAGAAAATGAAGAAAATACTTAGGTCATCTAAAATTGAAGTTAATCAAAAAAGTATTGATGATGGATATAATATAAAAACAAGAATGACAAGTGATTTGGCTGTTATAAATAATAAAAATAAAAATAATCCTCCAATAATGTTAGTATACACAACAGATACCAACAGGTTTCAACTTACATATACAGCACTAAATAAAAAAATGTTAAATAGAGGATTAAAGATAATCCCCTATAATATTTTAATAGCAATAGTAAATAAAAAGTCATATGACTTGAGGTCAGCTAAAGAATTTAGCAAAAAGCTAAATGAAAATAAAGAAATATTTTTATATTTAAACAATGATAATTTAACTGCTATTGAATCTAATGATATTTTTTTAATTTATTCTTTTAATTCACTGGAGAGTAAAAATAGTAAGTCAGTAAATTTTAATTTTGATTTAAACGATTTCAAAAAATCTATTAATAAGTTGATAACTCCTAGTTATTAGATGACAGATATATATCCATTAATTCTATATCTGTTACATTACCTAGGTTGTTACCTATATCACTATTTTTAAAGAGAATTTCAATAGAAATAAACTCACTTGGATTTAATTCAAAAATATTACTATCACTAAAAGAAATAACTTCATTTAATGCACTTGGGGTAAAATGAATATCTGTCAATGATAGTATATTGCTTGCTATTGATGAGCCACCAATACTATTTTTTGAAATACTTAGGTCAAAATATATATCTCTAGTAATTGCTCCTGCAATCAATATAAAATTTAAATTAAAGTCACCTGTTATGAAATCACTTGGAGTTGCTATATCAATACTAATTCCCTTATCTTTTAGTGAACCTGTAGTGTCACTGATTAATAAGGTAGAGATATTATTGTTTTTCTTTGTAACAATTGGATTATTTGGAAAATCATAAGTATTAACTTTATCAATTGGTATATATCTCATTGACTCCACAGGATTAACTGCAATAGAATTATCTATATTAGTTACAACTGCTCCTGTTGGGGTAATATAAAATAAAAGATGAAACAAGTCATTATTTGGTAATTTACTAGAGTTTAATACTTGGCTAGGAGCAATAGAGCCACCATTATTAGTAGCTGTTCTTTTTAAGTTTATATAAACATAACTATCAAACTCTACTGCAGTAGATCCTATTCCTATTTCTGAGATATCTTTAGTAAATGGGTGAACAACTTGAATTACATTATCCCATGATAACATAAATGTAGTAGTATTATATGCTATATTACCACCACCCATTGTTAAAATTCCTTTATCCTCTCTTCTTGAAAACAATGATAAATCTTCTAATGATAATGTCTCTTTATAGAGTTGATACCATTTTGTCATGGTAGGTTCACCAAATGGTAATCCTACTAAAGTTGTTGCATATCTAGTCATTTTTAATCCTATTCAACTGTTATTTTAATATTTTGAATTAATATATCTGTCATTTCACTCATGTCTAAATCCCCAAAATCATCAATATATAATTCTCCTGAGCTATCAGTGAATTGAACACCTGCTTTTTTTACACCTTTTACATTTGTTTCTATGTCATTTATAACTTCATAAACAGTTAAACCTTCTCCAAAATCTAGTCTTTTATAATTTTTTCCAAGATATTGTTTTATCTTAGTTTTAATTATTTCTTTAGAATAACCAGTATCTACTTCTTTTAACTTCACATTTATTGTTAATATATTGCTTAATATAGAGCTATATCCATCTTGCAAGTTTAAAATGATACTAGGATCGTAATTACCAATAAATTTATTATACAACTCTTGAAGTAAAGCATTACTTGCTCTAACATAATCCCCATTTGTATCTTCAACAAGAATAACTAAGTTAATTATAGAAGCTGTTTCAGGTGAATATAGTAGGTTTTGTAATTCCACATCAAGAGTCTTAAATAGTCTACTTATCTCTGTTTTATATTTTTGGTCTAAAGTCTCATCTATATCAATTTTGAACTTTTCTTCTATTTCATTTATTAAAACGATATAATCATCAATTGTTCGTCCTTCTATATCAGTTAATTTATCAAAAGCTGTAATAGTGATCCCAAATTGAGAGAATGCATCATCCATTATGTTTTTTTCAGAAGAAAAATCATAGTAAAAATCGTTAGTAACTTTAGTATCAATTTCTGTTTTTCCATTTTGCTTACAAGCTTCTATTGCACTTTGAGTCATACCTAATGTTGTTTTGTAAGAACCTTTCAATTCATCTAACTGTGTATCTAATTTTCCTGCTAATATTTTCATGTAGGAAAGAAAAGTTTTTAATTTAAACATTTCTTCTTTAAAAGAAATTATATCTGATTGTAATTGTAACTGTAATCTTTTTAGTTTTTCAATAAAATCTAAAAACAATAAAGACATTTCTTTTTTTACTTGAAGTATTACAGAGTTTTGTTTAGTATCTCTCCAGACATATGCTTTTGCTAAACCTACTCTACCTGAATTACATATTGTTCTCATTGCAAAATTCTCAAAATCATCAGTAGATAGACAGCTTTGTCTAGAGGATTTAAATCCTTTATATAATTCTTTTATCCTATCTAAATCCAAATCTCCTAGAGAAGCCCCTCTACCTTGTGAATTAGAAAGAATAGAAACACTAATTTCTTCTTCAGAATCAGGGTCAAGAATTGCAGATACATCACCATTTTTTAATTGAGGAATATCTATATCTAAGCCTCTAGTTACTAGAAATGATATATTAATACTTCCCTCAGGAGGAATTGTACCTGTAATATTGTCACCAAATTTCAAATAATTATTAATATAATCAACAGTAAATACTTTTTCTGAATCATAAGTAAAATAATCAACTTCACTCCATGAATCATCTTCTTCACTATAAAATGAAATTACAATACTTTTATTTACAATACTTTGTCCAATATCTAGTCCACTTTCACTTAAATCTATTTTTTGAAAAGATTCCCCTGTTATTTGTTTAGAAAGAGAGTATTTAGTAGCCTCTATTGCATCAATATTAGCAATGGTATTTACTGTTCCATCATAAGCAAAAACTTTTGTTTCAGCTAAAGTTACAAAATTACCAGATGAAGTTCTTACAATAGAATTTACAGGTATTGTAGTATCAGTAGTTGATATAACATTAACTGTTACTGATTGAGGTGTTCTACCAAATAACTTCAAGCCTTCTGATTCTGCTAATATAGTTGCAACTTTTAAAGATCTTGTTAATTCTATAATGTTATCAGATAATTTCCTATCAGAAGACCATGAAACTGAACTTCCGACAAAAGCCATCCATTCCATTATTAATGTAGCCACATCATCATTACTAAAGTCCTCATAAGCATCACCTAACTTATCTTTAGTCATTCCTTTTAATGTAGTTATTAATCCATCATAAGTGTCTGCTACAAAATTTATTTTATCAAAATAATTCATTTTAATTCCTTAATATATATTTTTTTTATATTATTTTCTTAACCAATAATTCATTCCTGTATCAAAGACTTGAAAATATCCATTTTCATTCATTGTTTGAACTTCAGTTTTATTCTTATCATAAGTATAATCAGGAATAAAAGAATGAATATTCTTTTTTTGAGCTTGTCTTCTTAGTACTATCTCATATTTTTTATGATAAAAATAAGTAGGAGGTAAAACTTTAATAAGTTTAAATCCTAACTGTTCATATAATTTTCCACTAAAGATCCTATTCATACTAAATGATTTTAAACTAGGATTATTATTTTCTAAAAGAAAATGTTTTAGGAGCTTATCAGCTCCACCAATAACTACTATTCCTAATTTATTAGAAAATCTTGTTAACTCCCATTTAGCATCTTTTCCTTGAGTAGATTTACTAAATCCCATTACTGAAACTAATTCCTCATTATAAAATAAACCATAATTTATAGTAGAATTATAACTTCCTTGTAAATGAGAAGATTCTAATAATAGTTTTGATTCTTTATTAGATATTTTTTTTATTTCACATTTTCTAGCAAAAATTCTTTTTCTTTTTATTCCTAATTGCATTTTTAAAATATTCTTTATTATCTCTGGCTTTTTAAGCCATTCATGTTCCCAGATATGAATTATCTTGATTCCATATTCTTCTTGAAAGAATTTACTTTTATCTCTGTGATAATATTTATCCTTATGAAACCTATTCTTGCCTTGATAAGATTTTCCATGAGTATGATGAAATTCTAATCCATTAAATTCTATACCTAAGTTTAAAGAAGGAATAAATATATCTAATTCATATTTATACTTTCCATTTAAAGCAAATTTCTTATTTGTCTTAATTTTTCTCATAAATAAATTATCTTTAATCCAAAAGGCAAGCTCTTGTTCTAACTTACTAATAGACTTGCTACATTTAGGACAACCCGAACCTCTAAGATGGACTTCTGGAGATTGTTTAAAAACTCCATGTGTTTTACATTTTATCTCTACTATTTTACTACTATTTTTGTAATTAACAAGCTTATAATCATATGATTTACCATGTATATCCTCAGCTTCTGTTTTAAATTCTTCAGTTGTTTTTCTTATATTACCAGCACATTCAGGACAACCTGAACCGTTTAAATGACTAATATAACTTTGTTTAAACATTCCATGTATTGAACAAATGATTTTTAACTTTACTTTAGTATTTTTAAATACCACTAAGTCATAATTATATCTATTTTTATGTATATTTTTAAATTCTTTTTTTATAGATTCAGTAGTTTTATTTTGACCAGCACATTCAGGGCAACCTGAACCACTTAAGTGATGATTAGCTCTTTGCTTAAAAACTCCATGTTTTTTACAGATAATATTTACTGAACTACTACCATTTATATAATTAACTAATCTATAATCATATAAATTACCATGAATCACTATTGCCTCTTCTATAAATTTAATTGTAGTTTTTGCTTGTTTTAAACTATTTTTTTCAATAGCACACCTAGGACAACCTGAGCCATTCAAATGATGACTAGGTGTTTGTATAAAAACACCATGTTTTTTACAAATAATTTTAATATGAGTTAATGCACCAATATAATTAGTTAATTTATAGTTATATAAATTTTTATGAATTATATTAGCTTCTTCTATAAATTCTTTATTAGTTTTCTTTCTTGAGTTGGCAGCCAATTCAAGTCCACATTTAAGACATCCCTTTCCTGCTAAATGATTATATGGGTTCTGCTTAAAAATTCCATGTTTTCTACAGATAATGTCTATATTTGTTTTTGCATTTACATAATTAACTAATTTATAGTCATATAAATCTTCATGTATTAATTCTGCTTCCTTTATAAATTGTTCAGTGGTTTTTTTTCTCATAAGACCTCTTTAGCTTTATTTAGTTTGTTTGCCTGCACTTATTTTTTTATTTGCAAAGCAAACGGGATGGTAGCTAGCACCACCCCTATGGTAATAATATTTATTTTTGATTATTTTGTCAAGATTTATTATTAAAAAAATTTATTTATCATTACTTAAGAATATTTATTAAAAAATTCTTCCTGTTTATTTAATGTTTCTTGTTTTTTAAGTGCTTCTTGTTCTTTCAATACTTCTTGCTTTTTTAACTCTTCTTGCTCTTTTAATTTATTCAATTCTTCTTGTTTTTTTAATTCTTCTGATTTATTGAACTCATCTTGCTTGTCTGCTTCTTTCAATAAATCAGTAACTCCTAGTTCTTCATCTGTTTTTTCCTTATACTTGCTTATCTTTACATTTGTTTTAGTTTCAAATTTAGTTGTAAAATTTTTTGCTGTAATCAAGTCAATTTCTTGTGTTACTTGCCCTGTCTCAGAATATGTTATTGTATTTTTCATAACTTTCCAAAGTCCATCATATGCTCCAAATACTGAATTAACTAATTCTACAGTATCTAATATCTGTAATTGAAGTATTGCTCTTGGTAGAGAAACTCTTAATGTAAAAGCAGCAGGGGCTTTCTCAAATCTTGTTCCAGGAATATCACTTTCTTTATTTATAGAATTTGTAACATTATTTTTTCCAATCATTGATTTATTTCTTGATAATCTTTTATTTGGATCCTTACTTACTTTATTTTCTTTATTAACATTGTAGTCTTTTTTATCAACAGGTTTTAAAGTAAAAACATCATAGGTTCCAGGTTCCATATATTGTCTTTCATTCAAGTATTCATGAACTACATGAAGTTGATAAATGCCAATATTTTCAGCAGAAGTATCATCAGCATACCACATATTAGTAAAATCAATCTCATCTCTTGATATAAAAGTTATTTTAAAAGGGTTACTTATGGAGTAGTGAGCTGATTTTTTTTCAAACTCTCTTATTTGATTTCCATGTTGATTTTTTCCACGAGAAGTTAATTGAGCTTTCAAGGCATCTTTTTTCTCCTTTTTCTTCCTCTCAATATCTGCAAGTTTTTGAGCATTAATTTTTTTATCTTCATCAGTTGCTGAATTACTTATGTTATTTTCTGCTTTTTTAGATTCTTTATCCAATGCTTCATATTCTTTTTCTATTTTAAGTAATCCTTCATTGATTTCTTCTTGTTTTCTTAGTGTGTCCGAGCCATCACTAAGATAACCTGCAAATAATCTTGAAAAAGATAATTCTTCGAATCCACTTGATGAATTAATAGGATTAAATTCACTACTGTAATCAATACTTTTCATATCTTCTATGGTTAATTGATCTTCTGAGCCACTTTCATGTGGAGTAGAAAGGTATTTGATATTTAACCCTTTAGCACTACTTAGATGTAAAGATAATAGTAATTTTTCTATAACTTTCTCTATATCAGGATATCTTCTAAGTTGTGCAGGTACTTTAAAGTTTAATCTTATAGTACAGTTATAATTTAAACCTTTTTTTATTGTTCCTAGATCATATCCTTTTTCTACTGTAGGATTTTCATCATCATCTATAATTCTTTTTGAGTTAGTTCTGTAATGTTCAGGTATTACTCCTGCAACACTACCTATTCTAAATGCTTCTATTTCTATTGATTCAAGAAAAGGAAAATCTACATAATCAGTAAAAGAACCAACTTTTTCATCTCTAATATTAAAGTAACCAAAAGTCATATTAAAACATGATTTATCTTCTGCTACTTTTTTATTTGTCTTTTTTTCTGTTTCAGAAACAACAACTTCTTTTTCAAAAAAATTTAATGAATTATATTTATTTTCACCTATTTTATAGATTTGATTATTATCTGTGACTATCTCTAAATTATATACAGCCATTAATGAAGAAATTAATGTTCTTTTATCTTTAATAACAGCCATTATTATACCGTTAAATCAGGAATTATCAATGTTTTCCCTTTTTTGAAATCTACAATAAAATCATCTATGTTATTAACCAGAGCAATTAACCAATAATAATCAGGAGTACCATAATACTGTTTTGATATTATATCTATTCTTTCACTACTATTAACTGTATGAATTTGATAACTTTTTATATTAATTTCTGATATTAAAGCTATTGTATTACTAGTCTTTCCATCTGATTTACTATAAGTTTTAATTTTTAAATCATCTACAAATTTTTTCAAAATATCTTCCATAAATAACTTTTTATATTATATAATTTAAAATATTATAAATCAAGGAAATTAGTACTGACCCATGTGTCAGTTTATTCTTGATTTATAACTCTTAATAGTATATATTATAATTTATTACTTTTGGAGAAAAAAATGATAGAATTTTTAGTATATCCACACCATCAAGAAGCTTTATTTATGACTTCTCCTGTTGTAAATAATAATTATCCAGGTATACAATCAGGGGTATTAGTTAATAATTCAGGTAAACTAAAAGGCTTTTTCCCTCAGATAAGTAATTTAATTGATGATAAAAAACCTAGAAGTCTTAAGCTTCAACAATCAGCAGGTAAAATAAATATATCCTTTAAAGATGTTTTCATAAGTACTCATAATATATTTTTTAGATTTAGTGATGAAAGTGTAATGTCTATTTTTAAAATAATGACATTTACTAGTATAAATATAGATTATCTAACTAGTGATCAATATAAAGATGCTTTTTGGGAAGTAAAACCTTCTTATGTTGTAAATTTCTTAAATCAACTAACATTAAATCAAAAAATGAGCTTTTTAGAGACTTTCTTTTGGACAAGTGACTTTATATTAAAAAATAAAATATCTTTACTTACAGGTATATTAAATCCACCAAGAATTGATAAAGATGTATCTCTTTTTACTTTTAGGAAGCATCAAGCAGATGGAATAGAGTTTATACATAAGAATCAGGATAACTTTAGTTTAACATTACTTAATTATGATATGGGAGCAGGTAAAACAAGAATGGTTTTATCTTTAGTTAAGAATATAGATGGTGATAGTCTAATTGTATTAAAATCTTCTTTAGTATCAGGAATGATTAGAGAAGCAAAAGATTTAAATATTTGGCAGAATGTAAACATTCATGTTATATCTAATATGGAGTCATTAAGAGATTATAAAAGAGGTAATGCAATTATTACATATGAGTTTTTATCAAGATATAAAGGTAGATACTTAGAAAGATTATGGAATATCTTATTTGAATATATAATAACTGATGAATCTCAAGTTTTACAGAATCCAACATCAAATGTTTTTAATACTATTATTAATTTATCTGGAGTAAGAACAGCTTTTTTTTCAGGAACACCAATGAGAAATGGAGTAAAAGATAGTTACTATTTAATGTATTATGCTAAATTATTTACAGGCAGTAGTGAATCATATAATTCCAAGATGCAAGCAAAAGTTGGTAATCGTAGTGTTTATGCTCTTAACAATAATTCTTCTTTTGCTAAAAAAGTTAAAGAATATGTTGCTAGTTTCACTATTTCCTATATGAATGATTTTGATTTCAATATAAAGGAGTATAGTTTACCTGTATACTTAAGAAAAGAAGAACTAGATTATTATAAAGAAGAACTAGAAGAAGCTTATAGGATTATAACAATATTAAAAGAAGGTAAGGAAGTAAAAAAGAAAGATGAAGAGAGAGGTGTTTTTTCCACAATGGACATAATAGCTAAAATTTCAAGAATGATTGCTATAGCCTCAAACTATAGACTAAAAGATACTCTTTTTGAGCCTAAAGGTAAATCTCTAGATGCTTTTTTTACTCCAACTAAATTTAGAGCATTAAAAAGTATATTAAAGCATCATAATGGGGAAAGAATACTTATTTTTGTAGCATTAAAAAGTGTTGGAAAATCATACAGTAAGATGCTTTCTAATTTAGGTTTCCCTAATTATTATACAGATGGTTCTGTTGATAAAGATGTTAGGTTTAATATGGTTGAGAGATTTAATATGGATAGTGCTCCTAAGAAAATATTCATATCAACAAGAGATAGTATGAAGTATGGTCTTAATTTTTCAAATACATCAGTTATAATAAATGTAGATAGATCCTGGACTCCTGCAGATAATGAACAAGCTAATGCTAGAATTAAAAGATTATCTCAAAAAAATAAAAATATATCTATTTATAATATCTTTTCTGTTGATACAATAGATGAATATATGAGAAATGTCACTTTATTAAAAAGTAATGCCTTAAAGGATTTTTGGAGAAAAGATTCAAATTATAATGTGTTTGCTGATTATAAAAGAGTATATACTTCATTATTTGAAATGATTGAGCAACTTCAAAGCAATACAATTCCTAGAGAAAATAAGTTAGATGTACCAATATCTATTGACTATGAAGATATAGAATATGAAACCTTAAGTAAATTTATGGTTTAATAACTATAAAAAAGTAAATTTATGGTTCAATATTTTAAAGGAGATTAAAATGTACACAGTAAAACCAAGAAAACCAAGCAAAGAAGGTAAAAAAAGAGCTAAAGAATGGGAGAAGAAAATTTCTGATTTTAAGGATTTTTTTGTAAAAGTAATATCTAATTCAGTATCTAATGAGGGTTCTAAAGGTAAAGTAGATGTAAATGATATGTCATTTACCAGATATCTTAATGCAGGGGTAAAAGAAGTTAAAACTATGCTTAACTCAAAGTATAATAAAATGGTAAGTAAAGAATTGAATAAATTAAAATATATAGATGATGAAGATGTATCAGTAGGTTTTAAAGTTGACTATAAAGCAGGTGATGGTACTGCATCTATTGAATATGTAAAGGTTTCTTTCATCTTAAATACAGATGAAAATTTTAAATTTAAACCTAAAGATAGTATTGTTCTTTTTGAAAAGGAATTTAAAGTTAAGGGAGAGAAACTTACTTTTGATATATTTGATTCTATTTTTAAAGATATTGAAAAATGGATAGAGACTATTCCTTTTTCAAAGAATAATAGTTTTTATGACTCATTACTAGAAGATTTTAATTAGTGAATTACCCCGCCATAAATGGCAAGGCTTCTTCTGAACTTCAGCTAATGCCGAATATTTAAGAAGCATAATCGGTAATTCCTACCGAATTTAAAATATTAACACTAGCATTATAATCAGCATTTGCCTCATATCCACAAGATTTACATTGAAATTTAGCCTGTGTTAATCTATTTTTATTATCAATATATCCACATTTTGAGCACTTTTGAGATGTATATTTGGGATCAACTTTTATAAGTTCACCATCATTTCTCTTCAATTTATACTCTAGGAGTTCAAAAAACTTGCCCCACGATTGTTGTAAAATCAATCTATTTAGCCCTGTTTTCCGTTCTCCATCTTTTTTAGACATATTTTTTATTGTTAGATTTTCCACTACTATAGTTTGGTTTTCACTTAGCTTTTTAGTCGTTTTATGTAAAAAATCCATTCTTTTATTTTTAATTTTTAAATGTTTTTTTGCAAGTTTAATTTTTGCTTTAAATCTGTTATTAGAGCCTTTTTTCTTTCTACTTAAAGATTTTTGAGCTTTCTCCATTTGTAAGATATTTTTTGTTAAATCATGTTCTTTATTCACTTCAATTTTACTGCCATCACTTAAAGAAGCAAATACTTTAATTCCTACATCTATACCTATTTTTTTACCATTATTATAAGTCATAGTTTCAGGTAAATTATCATCATAATTTATGCTTGCATAATATTGGTTTGCTTCTCTTGAAACTGTTACTGTTTTAATTTTACCTTTGGGTATTCCTCTATGAAACTTCCCTCTTATTGAACCTATTCTAGGTAAATATAACTTTTTTTCTTTCATTTTTGAAGTAGATGTTTGATAACTTTGATAGGACTTATGCTTGGATTTAAACTGAGGGAAACCAGGCTTTTCTCCTTTTTTAACTCTACGGAAAAAATTTTTATAAGCTATATCTATTTTTAATACAGAATTTTGTAAAGCAGTTGAATCAACACTTTTTAAAAACTTTAAACTATCACTATTTTTTAATGGAACAAGTTGTTTTTTCAAATCATAAACACTTAAATTATTACCTAATTTATAAGCCTTTATTTTTTCATCAAGAAAAAGATTATACACCAACCTACAAGAACCAAAATGTTGAGAGATTTTCTCTCTTTGTTCTTTATTTGGATATAAGCGTATCTTCATTACTTTTAACACTTGACCTCTTAAATAAATAATTAGTATTCAGTTGATATTTTACTTTATTTATAGTATTATGTCAAGTATATTTTAAATAAGGATACAGATATGGAATATAAATTAAAATCAACAAGGCATGCAAAATATTTACTACACGCACACATTATTTTTACTCCAAAGTATCGTAAGAAAATTTTCACAAAAGAGCACTTGGAATTAATGGAAGAAGTATTTCAAAGAATTTGTAAAATTAATAGCTCTGAATTGCTTGAATTTAATGGAGAAGCAGATCATATACATATACTAGTAGTATATCCTCCAAGAATTGCATTGTCTGTGCTGGTAAATTCATTAAAAGGAATTTCAAGTAGAAAACTTAGGCAAAAATTTAAAGTCTTCCAGAAAGAATACTGGGGGGAAAATGTAGCTTTATGGAGTAGAAGTTACTTTGTTGCAAGTGTTGGAGGTGCACCTATTGAAATATTAAAACAGTATATTGAAAAGCAAAAGACACCAAGTTAGTGCCGTTTACATCACCACCATGAATGGCGATGGTTTACACTAGTTTTTTGCTAAACTTAATATCAATAAAAGATTTTTCCCCAAGTCTAAAACAAGTTTAGAAAAGTTGTTAAATGATTATTTTGTTATTATTTTACTTTTTTTGCTTCTTTATTAAAAGTTCTATATAGGAATTTCAACCTTTCTTTCAATCTATTATTAAAGGCTTTATTTTGAATATTTTTCTTTTTAAACTTCCACTCTTTTGGAGAAATTTTAGAAACTTCATTATATAGTTCCCATTTATATTTATATGATTTCCCATCAATAGCTTTAACTGCTTTTAATTCTTTTTTACTATAACCTAAATCTTTTATATTTTTAAAAGATTCATAGTTTACTTTCATATTATGAACTTGTGCATGGTCTACTATTTTTAACTTAAGATTATAATCCTTAATAATTTTAGATAAATCAGATTGTAATCTTGAAGCATTTTTGTAATCTTTATCTAAAATATTATTTAAACCTTCTTGAACAACTTTATTTTTTAAATCTTTATGTTTTATATTTGATAAACCGCCTTGAGTTAACTTATAATTAACAGGTGTATAAACTTCTTGTTGGAATACATTTTGTATAAAAAATAAAGTAGTAAAACTAACAAAGCCTGCAATAAGAGGAGTTGATACCCAACCTGATGCAATTTTACCTAATGTTCCATATTTTATATTTCTTCCACCTTTTATTAAACCAATACCAATAACAGCACCAATAACAGTTTGAGAACTTGAAACAGGAACAAGTGGTATTGTTGGTAAGCCATGAGAATATAACCAATGCTCTAGGCCTTCAGATGAAAACAAAAATAAAACAATTGCTTGACTTAAAACAACAA
>Ga0193962_1000828_pt1 | contig 14455 bp, 7 predicted proteins | sample FB_5_MG_FD_140335 | JGI IMG/M metagenome (GOLD analysis project Ga0193962, IMG submission 140335) | Microbial mat bacterial communities from the Broadkill River, Lewes, Delaware, United States - FB_5_MG | ecosystem: Environmental > Aquatic > Freshwater > River > Microbial mats | place: USA...
AGGGCTTTTCAGCATAACAGCCATGGGCTGATCTGGTCTATCTGCACCCAGACTCAGCCCACAACGAAAATTGAAAGATCTGTGTTGGTTACACAGACGTTCTTATAAAGGGCCACGGGCCGTTCCTGGTTTATCGACATCCAGGCTTCGGCCCACAACGAATGTTGAAAAATTTGTGTCGGTTCCACAGACTTTTTTAAAAAAATAAACGTCCAACCTGTTATCTATCTTAAATACATAAGGAGGCATTATGTCGACTCTGGCCAGTATATCCCTTGGACTCTCAACAGATTTGACCAAAGGCTATTGCCCCGGATGGAACCCTGAATCCGGAAAATTAAACATCCTGCACAGGACCCAAAAAGCGCCAATGCAATCCAAACCCCTTGGGCCGGTATCTGAAAACGGAGACTGGGAATACCCAGAGATTTCACTTCACGAAACAGCACCAGATCTGATAACCGCGTTGCTCGGATATCAGGTGGAACACCCGGCCATTGAAGTCTCTTCGCCGAATCTGCCTTCCGGCGCCCTGGCGCTGTGTTCTCCAGAAGGTGCCGAGACCCGGGCCGGCCTGGCTGACGTACTGGGAATTTGCCTTGATGATCCGGACCTGAGGTATGCCTTGGTCAAACTGACCCGGAAGGATAAAACTGTCCGGCATACAACAACAGAAACCGGGATACTCATGACGGTGAATGCATTGAATCCGGATCCGGCCATCGGCATTGATTCCAATTTTATGCGCTCCCTTGCCCGGCTACGATATTTCAGACCCCAAAACAATCCAGATGAGATCGCCGGGCTCAAACTGGACGAGGCCAACGAATTCATTGATGTATTTTCCACCTGGGGCACCCATTTTGTTTCCAAAATCACGGTAGGAGACCAGATTATCCAGGTGTTTGCCTACACCTCGGACCGATTTGAACGGGTCAAACAGGGCTTTGATAAAAATAAGTTCTCCGGCCCGGATTCGGTGAATTTCCAGTACTTCACCACAGACGCGGCCACAGGGGCATTTGGGTATGTCACAGAATTCGGCAAAATATTATGCCTGAGCAACTCGGATAAATTCAAAAAAAGCCTGGGCTCCGGGGAATGGATGGAGCCTTTCTGGTCCAAAAGAAACAGTGTGTTCCAAATATTTACCGAAAAAACACGCGTGTCCCTGGACCGGCTGAACGAAGACTTTACAGCCCAGGCTCCGCTGAAAATTGTGCTGAGCCCCCTGACCACGTTCACCGAATACAAGCGTACGGCGGTGTGGCGCAGAGTCTTGAAAGGAGCACTGTCTGCTGTTTTTAAAGATTCGGTCAATGTCGGATTTGAAAAAATAGATACCACTGATTTTACTCAGCTTCTGCCGGAGGACCAGCCCGGCATTCTGTCCTCCATCGCTTCGCCGACCATTAACGTATATAAGTCACGCCTGGATCTTTCGGATATGCAGCTCGTTGCGGCAGAGGAGGTTCAGGACTTCATAACCTTCGGATACGTGGTGTCGGCCGCATCCTCAAAGGGAATTCGGATCCCGGGCAGCCGGGTAAAGTTGTTCGGCTATACCCTGGACATGAGGGCCACCGGCAATCCCAATGTGGTGATCCTTACAGACAAAGGCTATGACGACCTGACCCTCGCTTGCAGCCGGTTTCTCGGGGCTGCCCGGTTCGAAAACACGGCCGGTTCCAAACACATGGTCGTGGTTGACGGACTATGCTATGAAACCGATGAAAAAGGCCGCGTTCGAGTCACCCGGGATATCCGCAGCCTGCCCCCCGACGACAGCCTTGCGACCCTGAAGGACAGCCTTGAATTCTCCCTGGCCTTTGCCGAGGCTGTGCTTGGCCTCCAGTCCTGGGATGCTGACCAGGACGCCCTGCACGCTCTGCTCCGGAACTATTTGGCCTGGATCGGCCGGGTCATTCCGTCCGGAACCACGGATGAAGCGCTTCTGGCCATGAGGGTCCATGCACTGGACCTGGGCGGGTATTCCCCCAACTCCCGGGCCGGTGCATTTGTACCAATCCTGCCCGCCGACGACTATGAGACCGGCATCAACCGCATCATGGACTACCTCCAGGAAATCCAGCGACAGATCGCAGAAAATGCGATTCAGATCAATCAGCGCAAACAAGCCGAACTCACCATTGACGTGGGCAAGACCCTAAACAAAAATATCATTGAATCAGGAAAACTTCTCACCGGCCTGATCAAGGCCAATGCCGACAGTGCCACTGAGATCGCCCGGCAGTATGATGCGGTGATCACCTCTCGAAAGGCCGAGTCAAAACTTCAGGAAGCCAAGATCGCGGACCTGAAAAAACAGGTCTTCGAACAGCAGGCCGAAGTCAGCGAAGCAGTCCAGGTTTACCAATCCCGGGTTAAACAATGGGAGACCATGGAGCTGATCAAATTCGGCCTGGATCTGGCCACCAATTTATTTGATTTGGGCACCTCGGTGCTGATTCCATCCAGCGCGATTTCCGCTGTCAAGGAATTGGGCCAGGCAGCCCAGATGATTAAGAAAACCTTGAATGTGCTCAACGGAACCATGAAATTGTACCAAACCGTATCCGGCACACTCCAATCCCTGTCCAACGCGGAAAAAACCCTGGACGGCATGGACGGCATGAACTTCGGGGATACGGCCGGAATCAACTGGGATGAGATGTCCATCCAATTGGACGTGGTCATGGCCACAGGACCCAGCGATGCGTCCGTCATTGAAGCCAAGGCCAAGATGGTGGCAGCCTTCAAGATTCTTGTAGCCCGGGGCAAGGCCATGGTCAGCGCCCAGTCGTCCCTGCACCAGATTCAGCGTGACATTTACATCACCCAGCGCCAAAAAAAGCTGAATAAGAATCAGGAAGAACGTCTCAAGGCGCTGACCACCCGGCTGAATCCGAAAAATATCCAAGACCTTGACCGTTCCGCCATTGATCTGGTCGGCCTGACCGGACGCCTGGAATACATGCACCGCCAGATGCTGACCACGTTTTCAAAATCGTTCCTCCTCCAGGACCAGGCACTACAGTATGCCTGGCTTCAGCCGCCCACGATAATTTCCAGCTACAGCCTGCTCACCTTTATGAAAGCGCGGATTGCCCAATCCCAGGCAAGCATGAACGCAAAGTCACATCTCCTCCAGTACCAGGCCGCGACCACAGATAAACTTGTATATGAGGTTGATGGGATACTCACCGACAATATCTCCGGCGGCCGTTCCTGCCAAATTGTCATCAACCCGGAATCCAAAGAATTTACCCAGTACGTCAACCTCCGGGTGGTGAGTGTGACAGCAACGGTTGATGGCGTAAAGTCCACTGACAGCGGAAAGTTGCTGGTACGACTCACGTTTGAAGATTCCCCGTTTGTTGACCGGAATGTCGAACGTCAGCCCCTGACCTTTCACACCCCTTGGCGGCAGCGGACCTACCAGTTTGATACGGCCACCAACACCCCTGAATTCTCGGATCAAGGCCAATCCTGGTCCGACGGCGTCAGCCGAGTTACCCCGTTCGGTTCCTGGCGGATAGATCTGCCAAAGACCGAGCTGAACAAGGGGCTGACATTCAAATCGCACACAGTGAAGCTTCGCCTCTGCTTTGTCCTGGAAGCCAGGATCGTTGATAAACCGGTCTGCGCCTTTGCCAATCTGACTGCACGCCGGGCAGCCCCCGGTATGGAGATTCTTCGGACCGCCGCCATGAGTGTCGTTACCGCAGGGGCGGTTCGCCCTTCATCCCCTACCCTGATCTCCCAAATGAATGCCCAGGGAAGCACCACCAATGGCTGGGATATTGTGTTCAACATGGGATTAAGCCAGATCAACGCCTCCCTGCGCGATCAGTACGACACGTTAAAACACGCCACCGCGTATAAAAATACCATTGACGCAGTCACCCGGACCAAGGTGGTGGAAGGGGTGTGGGCCATCAAAAAATTCCATATGGAATACGGGTATCCCCTGCTCACATTCTCGGTGAACAACGACAACACGGTCAAATTACAGATGCCCATTGAAAAAGGTACTTTGACAAGCTGTATTCAAACAGGATCAGACCCGGAAAAATGTGATCCATCCATAAGCATCGCCGGTAAAACCCTGACTGCCATTGTCAAGTTAGCCAAGACCCAGGGCTCCGTGCAGGTCGACGGGAAAAACCACAACCTCCTGAAGGTCGAGCTGGACATGTCCCAGGGGGCATTCACAGTGGAGAACATGGAGATCAGCGATGAGGAAAAAGTCGAGCTGAATAAGGCCATAAAGGCATATTTCGCGGAAAATCCCGTGACCTACCTGATCAACCAGCTGGACCTGACCAATATCCCGGTCCTGGATGACATGCGGCCCAATGGTTTCCTGTTTAAAGTGCTCAAGACGCCATCGGAAACCGAAATGCTGCAGATGTTTATCCAGACCGGCAACCGGGCCTTGCTGAACCCCACCCTGACCTTCCTCAACGGTGTGTCAGACCCCCTGCCCTCAGGTATGGAAACCTCATTGATTGTCCGCAGCAACTTATTTTTCGGAAAAATCCTGCCCCAGTCCATGACCAAGGGCGGCTGGTCTCTGGAAGGCAGAAGCGATACCGACAAGGCCAAGGCCTCCTGGGCCGATTTTACCAATGCGCCCGTATCGGCCTCGGGCATAAGTCTCAAAGAGCTGACTCAGATTTCAACCTATACCAGCCCCCAAGGAATGGGTGGCAGCAGCACCACGACCACCTACGCATTCCCCAACAACACGGTCACCTGGAATCTGTCGGGAATGACATTGAAGCCCACAAACGGGGGAGGCATGACGCTCTCCGGTTCAAAAAAACAAACCATGACCATCAAAACGACAACCAGCTTTACATACTGGCCCTGCTTTTCAAAATGCACCAGGGTTTCCCATGGGTCATTTACCAACGATGCCACATCCAACGTATCTGCCACCGTCCCTATTTCCGTGACCGGCGACGGCCGCGACCAACAGATAGCCATTTCCATGGCCAGCCAGGCGGTGACGGTGACAGGCCACTTGGCCGGCGGCGGCCCTTCGGGCAGTGATAATCTTCAGGCTAAGGTCAACCAACAGGTAAAAAAACACGTGCCCAGCCAGATAACCAAGCAGTTGAATATCAGCTTTAACACCATATCTGTGTTTGCCGTTAAAAATCTGCTCTTTCCCTCCAACAACTATATCCAGTTCGCCGAAGCAGCAGTGCCTGGCGATATGCTTGTGCTCGGAAATTTCAAGACCATCAGCTAACCTTTTTTCCTGAGCAACACCGTCGGCGGTCAGAATATTCCGGACCGCCGACGGTGTCGGCATTCGTGAAATCCGTCACCATCTGCATCACGGTCTATGGAAACCGCTCCCCCCTGACCACCATCAAATCGGCGGACAAAAAAACCCCGGACACGTTATGCCGGATTTTTAAACCTGGCTGGCAGAGTAGCAAGAATCAAAGGCCAAAGGCGTTTCGGCAGCGTAACAATTCCCCGGGATCACCGGTGTGTTTGCCCGGATCATCCGACAATTTCACCGTGAACCGGCCTTCCATGCCGGGTTCAGGTTGCACCCAGAATAATTTGATCACAATATTCAAGGGATCCACCCCCACATCATTGGTCAAATTGGTGCCGATGCCATAGGAGTCCTTTACCTCTCCCCGGCAGAATGCATGAATTTTCATTGCCCGTTCCACATTCAAGCCGTCTGAAAAGACAATGGCCTTGGTACCCGGATCAATACCCTTTTCCCGGTAATGGGCAAGGATGTCCCGGGCAAACGTTTCAGGATCCCCGGAATCGTGGCGGACACCGGAAAACCGGTTGGCCCGGTCCAGGGTAAAGGCCTTTAAAAACAACTTTGTGGTAAAGGTATCGGTCAGCGCAATGCCCAGTACATCGGGATAGACCTTGAGCCATGCATCCATGGAGGCGGTATTGGCCGTGGCATAATCGCCTAAGGCCGCATGGAACATAATCCATTCATGGGCCAGGGTCCCCATCGGGGCAAGCCCGTAAATTCTGGCAAAATGCACATTGGAGGTACCGACCATGCTGTGATGCTCCAGCGCCAGAACATCCTCAAGAAAATGGGCGTGGTTGGCAGCGGAAAAACGCCGCCGGGTACCAAATTCCACAAACGTCAGACCCGCCTTGGACATCATTTTCGCCTTGGTCTGGTTGCGCGCCCGGATGGCCTGCCTGGACAAAATTTCAGGGGAGATGACCTTGAAATAGGTTTCGGAAATGATGGCCATCAGCGGCACTTCCCATAAAATGGTCCTGCACCATGGCCCTTGCACCCCCACAGAAAGCGTATTCCCCTGCTGGGAAATTTCCACCTGGTCAGGGTCGTAGCGGTAAGAAGACAGATAATCCAGGTACGCTTTTGTAAAATAGGGGCAGGTCTTTTCCAGCCACACGCGTTCTTCACGGGTTAAACGTAAATCTGCCATCTTCGCCACCCGGTCTTTAATCAAGCCGGCAAAGCCCGCAGGAAAAGGGGTGCCCCCCCGGTTCGTCAGTTTATACCGGACACGGGCTTTGGGATACAGCCGATACACGGCCTGCTGCATGGTGAATTTATACAGATCATTGTCAAGTATCGTCTTAATCATGGGTCTATAATATTTCTAAAAAAATTTTGTATATGCCTTCTAAAAGGATTATCTTAGGATATAATTTTCAAAAAGGATAGAGACTTTATGCAGATAAATACAAAACAGGACCATACCGCCGTGGTTGTTGTGGATATCCAGGCAGATTTTACCCAGGCCATGCAAGGCAGTCTTGCCGTTGGAGGCGCAGACCGGGAATATCTTGATGCGGCAGAAGCCGAAACCCGGCGGCTCAAGGCACTTGACTACCCAATCTATGCCACCCAGGACTGGCACCCGGCAAACCACATTTCCTTTTTTTCCAACCACGACAACGCCAAGCCCTATGATGTCATTGAAATTGAGGGCCGCCAGCAGGTATTATGGCCTCCCCATTGTGTCCAGGGCAGCCCCAACGCCCGGATCCTGATGGATGAATCCCTTTTTACGGCCATTGTAAAAAAAGGCATGGATCCGGCCTTTGATTCCTATTCCGGTTTTTTTGATGACGGGAAAAAAGAGACCGGCCTGGCAGATATCCTCAAACAGGCAGGCATAAAAAAGCTCATCATTTACGGACTGGCAACGGATTATTGCGTCAAGGCCACGGTCATGGACGCTATCATGCTCGGATTTGACGTGACACTGATCAAAAGTCTGTGCCGGGGGGTTGCCCCGGAAAGCACCACAGCGGCGTTGGAAGAGATGAAAGCAGCCGGTGTCGACATTTGCTGAAAAAACTAAGGAGTTTTAAAAAAGTTGGCTGATGAATAAAAAACAACTCTCCGAACGCGACATTTGTACCAAATTCATCACGCCGACTTTGGCGCAGACCGGCTGGGATATAGCCACCCAGGTTAGAGAAGAATACCCCCTCACAAAAGGGCGCATCATCGTGCGTGGAAAGCTGCATACCCGGGCCAGGCACAAACGCGCCGACTATGTCCTTTTCTACAAGCCCAATATTCCCATTGCCGTTATCGAGGCCAAAGACAATAACCACTCCTTAGGCGACGGCATGCAACAGGCCCTTGGCTACGCCGACATGTTGCAGGTGCCGTTTGTCTTCAGTTCAAACGGTGACGGCTTTTTGTTCCACAACAAAATTGCCATGGACGGCATTGTCGAGCGTGAGCTTGCACTCCACGAATTTCCCACTGTGGAAACATTGTGGCAATTGTGGATGCAACACCGTGGGTTGAACGACCGGCAGAATGCGTTGATCCAGCAGGATTATTACAGCGACGGAAGCGACAAAACGCCTCGCTATTACCAGTTGCTTGCCATCAATAAAACCATCGAGGCCATCGTGCAAGGCCAAGATCGTATTCTGCTGGTGATGGCAACCGGCACCGGAAAAACCTACACTGCCTTTCAAATCATCTGGCGTTTATGGAAGTCCAGGGCCAAAAAACGAATTCTTTTCCTTGCAGACCGCAACATTCTGGTGGATCAGACAATGACCAACGATTTCAAACCGTTCGGTTCAGCCATGACCAAGATACAAAAGCGGCAGGCCAACAAATCCTACGAGATTTACCTCTCCCTCTACCAGGCTGTTACCGGTAATGAAGAGGAGAAAAACATTTACAAGCAGTTCAGCCCCAACTTTTTCGACCTGATCATCATTGATGAATGCCATCGGGGCAGCGCCGCCGCCGATTCTGCCTGGCGTGAAATCCTTGAATACTTCACATCCGCCACCCAGATCGGTCTGACCGCCACCCCCAAGGAGACCAAAGAAGTCTCCAATATCGATTATTTTGGCGACCCCATGTATACCTACAGCCTGCGGCAGGGAATCAACGACGGATTTCTGGCACCCTACAAAGTCGTGCGCATTGACATAGATAAAGACCTGACCGGGTGGCGGCCTGACAAAGGCATGGTTGACAAGTACGGCAATGAAATAGAGGACCGCATTTACAACCAGAAGGATTTTGACAAGACCCTGGTTCTGGAAACCCGCAGCCAATTGGTTGCCCAGAAGATCACCGAGTTTCTCAAACAGACCAACCGTTTCGACAAAGCCATAGTCTTCTGCGAGAACATTGATCATGCCGAGCGTATGCGCCAGGCCCTGGTAAATGAAAACGCAGATTTGGCGGCACAAAACAGTAAATACGTCATGCGTATTACCGGTGACAACGAGGAGGGCAAGGCCGAGCTGGATAACTTTATTTTTCCGGAGAGCCAATACCCGGTCATTGCAACCACGTCCAAGCTGATGACCACGGGTATTGATGCCCAGACCTGTAAACTCATTGTTCTCGACCAGCGCATTCGGTCCATGACCGAGTTCAAACAAATCATTGGGCGCGGTACCCGTATTAATGAAGATTACGGCAAGTATTACTTCACCATCATTGATTTTAAAAAAGCCACAGAGCTGTTTGCAGACCCGGATTTCGACGGCGATCCGGTGCAGATCTTTGAACCCCAGGGGGATGAATCACCGGTGCCGCCGGATGTCACCGGCGAAGATGAAAGCGGCGATGACGCCATCTACCCGGAACAAGGAGAAGACCAGGGATGGGCCGGTGTTGCCGAGCCAGGCCCGGGAGAAGAAGGGATTGGCGTTCGCCGATACGTGGTGGCGGATGTAAAAGTTAAGGTGGCTGCCGAACGGGTTCAATACTTTGATGAGAACGGAAAATTGATCACCGAATCCCTCAAAGACTACACCCGAAAGGCATTAAGCCAAGAATACGCATCCCTTGATGATTTCCTTGGCCGGTGGCGCAGCAGTGACAAAAAGCAGGCTCTTATTGACGAACTCCTGGAACAGGGCGTATTCTTCGAAGCCCTTGAAGATGAGATCGGCAGACAATCCGGGAAAGCATTCGACCCCTTTGACCTGGTTTGCCATGTGGCCTGGGATATGCCGCCCCTTACCCGAAAGGAACGGGCGGACCAGGTTAAAAAGCGTAACTACTTTACCCGGTATGGGGAACAGGCCCGCCGTGTTCTGGAAGCACTGCTTGACAAATATGCCGATGAAGGCGTGGTCCAGATCGAAGAGACACAGATTCTCACCATTGCCCCATTTACCCAATTCGGCACCCCATTGGAAATCATCCGCCTCTTTGGCGGGCTTGATCAATATCAGCAAGCGATTAGCGAACTGGAGCAGGCACTATACAGCGCCTGACAGCCATGGCTGGCCTGACATATCAACACCGAGGTACAGCCCACAACGAAGCGAGAAAGTAATTCAACAACTGTTTGAGACTTTCTTATAAAAAAAGAACCGGAGAAACTATAGATATGTCTTTGACAACCCTGGTCAAATCCATCCAGGACATCATGCGCAAGGATGTTGGTGTCGATGGAGACGCCCAGCGCATAAGCCAGATGGTCTGGCTGATTTTCTTAAAAATTTTTGATGATAAAGAGCAGGAGTGGCAGCTCACGGTGCCCAACTACACATCACCGCTGCCCAGCCGGTTCCGCTGGACCAACTGGGCCAAAAATCCGGAAGGGATGACCGGTGAGGAGCTGGTCGATTTTGTGAACAATGATCTTTTTCCGGCACTGAAAAATCTGGCAACCAAAGCCGGGGTCACAGACCGTGGCAAAGTGGTGGGTTCGGTATTTGAGGACGCCTACAACTACATGAAGTCCGGCACCCTCCTGCGTCAGGTGATCAACACCATCGAAGAGAACCTGGATCTGAACAGATCCGGCGACCGCCATCTGTTCAACGATATCTATGAAAAAATTCTGGCCGACCTGCAATCCGCCGGAAATGCCGGTGAGTACTACACCCCCCGGGCCGTCACCCAGTTCATGGTTGATATCCTGGATCCCCAACTGGGTCAAACCATCCTGGACCCGGCCTGCGGCACCGGCGGGTTTCTCACCTGCGCCATCAAGCATCTGGACAGGCAGGTCAAAACCGCCGACGACCATAATCTATTACAGGAGTCTATCCGGGGCGTTGAAAAAAAACCCCTGCCCTACATGCTGGCCATGACCAACATGATACTGCACGGCATTGATGTGCCCACCAGCATCCGCCACGACAACACCCTGGCAAGGCAACTGCAAAGCTACACACCAAAAGACCGGGTGGACATGGTCATCACGAACCCGCCCTTCGGCGGTATGGAAGAGGACGGCATTGAGTCCAATTTTCTGAAAAAATACCAGACCCGGGAAACAGCAGATCTTTTCATGGCCCTGATCATGCACCTGCTCAAGCACGACACCGGCAGGGCTGCCGTGGTGCTGCCGGACGGCTTTCTTTTTGGGGAAGGGGTAAAGACCACGCTCAAGCGTGAACTGCTTGAACAGTTCAACCTGCACACCATCGTGCGTCTGCCCAAAGGGGTGTTCAGCCCCTACACCAGCATCGCCACCAACATCCTCTTCTTTGAAAAAGGCGGTCCGACCAAGGCGGTCTGGTTCTTTGAGCACCCCTATCCAAAAGGCTACAAATCCTACTCCCGGTCCAAGCCGTTGACCATTGCTGAATTTGATCTTGAAAAAGCGTGGTGGGGCGGTGCCAAGCGGCGTGGCCGCAAAACCACCGAGCATGCCTGGAAAGTCCCGGTTAAGGAGCTGACAGCCCGCAACCATAACCTTGACTGCAAAAACCCGTACGAAGAGGAAGTCAACCATCGCGACCCCCAGGAGCTGATGGCCGAATATCAGGACATTGTTCACAAGCTGGAAGCTGCGCAACTGGCGCTGAAAACCGAGTTGATGGCCTGCCTGGGAGGCAAGGCATGAGCAGGAAGATATTGATAAATCCCGATTACCGCGACTGGCTGAAGGAGATCAAGCAACGGGTACAGAAGGCCCAGGTCAAAGCCGCGGTGCAAGTGAACACGGCCCTTCTGACCTTCTATTGGGAACTAGGCGCGGATATTGTGAAACGCCAGAAAACGGCCAAGTGGGGCAGTGGCTTTTTGAAACAGCTCAGCGCGGATCTGATGGCGGAATTCCCGGATATGAAGGGATTTTCTTTTTCCAATATCAAGTACATCCGCCAATGGTATTTGTTTTATTCGGCTGGGGCTGTAAATTGTGCAACAGGCTGTTGCACAATTAGCCAACAGCCTGTTGGCCAATTGGTTCGGATCCCGTGGGGCCACAATCTGGTGATCATCTCCAAATGCAAGGATGTCACCGAAGCACTCTACTATGTAAACAAGACCATCGAGCATAACTGGAGCCGCAATGTCCTGACTCACCAAATTGAGAGTGGCTTATACCTACGCGAAGGAAAGGCAGTCACCAATTTTGCGAAGACGCTCCCCGCTCCCCAGTCGGATCTGGCGCAGCAGTTGATCAAGGATCCCTATAATTTTGATTTTCTGACGCTGACTGAAGACTATAACGAACGGGAACTGGAAAAGGCGCTGACCGACCATATCACCAAATTCCTGCTGGAACTTGGTGCCGGGTTTGCCTATGTGGGACGCCAGAAAGGCGTGCAGGTGGGCGATCGGGAGTTCTTTCTGGACCTGCTGTTTTATCACACCAGACTGCATTGTTATGTGGTGATTGAGCTGAAAACCGACGAGTTTGAACCGGAGTATGCAGGCAAGCTCAATTTTTATTTGAAAGCGGTGGATGAGCAGTTGAGCGGTGAGCGAGACGAGCCGACCATAGGTATTCTGCTCTGCAAGTCCCGGGATAAGGTGGTGGTGGAATATGCCTTGAGTGATATCCATAAACCCATGGGTGTTTCACAATATCAGCTCACCCGCGCGCTGCCGGACAATTTAAAACCTAGCCTGCCCTCCATTGAGGAACTGGAAGCGGCATTGGGTAACCCGGAGGGCGATGATGAATAAAGAAACCGCCACCCTGCTTGAACAGCACTTCGATACCGCCTTTGCCGCGCCTGACGGCATCGCCAAATTGCGGGAGTTGATCCTGACCCTTGCCATGCAGGGCAGGCTGGTGGAACAGAACCCTAATGACCCGCCTGCCAGTGGACTTCTGAAGGAAATAGAAGCCGAAAAGCAACGATTGATCAAAGAAAAGAAAATTAAAAAGCCCAAGCTCCTACCGCTCATCAAGCTGGAGGAAGTGCCTTACAAAGTACCACAGGGGTGGGAGTGGGTGAGGTTGGGTAATATCGGAATTATCAACCCCCGCAATGATGTAAATGATTCAATAAAGGCTGGCTTTGTACCTATGCCTCTAGTTCCTAATGGCTATTCAGAAAAACACCAATTCGAGGAACGTCTATGGAGGGAAATCAAGAAAGGCTATACCCATTTTGCTGATGGCGATGTGGGCATGGCCAAAATAACGCCATGCTTTGAGAATGCTAAATCTTGCGTTTTTTCAGGCTTACCCAATGGAGTTGGTGCGGGAACGACAGAGCTTCACATTTTTAGGAACACATTTAACTCAGTTGTGCCAAGATTCCTGCTGTATCACCTGAAAAATCCGCATTTTATCTCGAGCGCTGCGTCAAACATGACTGGCTCAGCAGGTCAAAAGCGTATACCAACACCCTATTTCACCGAACAGCTATTTCCACTCCCTCCACTCCCCGAACAACACCGAATTGTCGCCCGCATCGACCAGTTGATGGCCCGTTGTGATGAGCTAGAAAAACTACGCAAGGAGCAGGAGAGAAAGCGGCTGGCTGTCCACGCCGCTGCCATCAGAGGGTTGCTCGACGCTTCGGACGACTCAGCCTGGGACTTTATCAGGCAGCACTTCAGCGAACTCTACACCGTCAAGGAAAACGTCGCTGAACTGCGCAAGTCCATCCTCCAGCTCGCCGTCATGGGCCGCCTCGTCCCCCAGGATCCCAATGACCCGCCCACCGGGGAACTGCTGAAAGAGATCAAAGCCGAAAAGCGGCGATTGATTAAAGAAAAGAAAATCAAAAAGCCCAAGCCTTTGCCACCTATCAAACCGGAGGAGGTGCCTTATGCACTACCGCAAGGGTGGGAGTGGATACGATTGAGAGAAATTTTAATTTTTGGACCTAAGAATGGATATTCACCTAAAGCAGTTGATTATGAAACACCTGTTCGTTCTTTAACCTTAAGCGCTACTACATCTGGTACGTTTAAAGGGGAGTATTCGAAATATATTGGAGAACATATTGAAGAAGACTCCTCTCTTTGGCTTGAAGATGGGGATATACTTGTTCAGCGAGGCAATACCATTGAATATGTTGGTGTCTCAGCTATTTTTCACGGTGAGAATAACACATATATCTATCCGGATCTAATGATGAAGCTTAGGGTAGCATCCGGCTTATCCGTTGATTATGTTCATAAAATGCTCAGTTCAGACTTCAGTAGAAACTTCATGAGGAGTCATGCATCCGGAACTTCTAGCACAATGCCTAAAATTAGCCAAGTGGTCGTCAACAGTGTTCCGTTCGCCCTTCCGTCAATCCCCGAACAACACCGCATAGTCACCCGCATAGACCAATTGATGGCCCTATGTGACACCCTGGAACAGCAGATTGACGCCGCCAACGGCAAGCAAACCGAACTCCTCAACGCCATAATGGCTCAAGTATAAGCCAACAAATAATCAATAAAAGCCTGGTTGGCCCGGGACAAATGGCGATTTTCCTTCCAGGCAATATCAAGGTCAAGAAAAAAAGGGGGCGAAAAGGAGACCGCAGCCAGGTCTTCATCAGCTTCAGCCACCATTTTTAAAAAGGTGGAGATCCCCATACCCTTTTTAATCAAGGAACGAACCAGAGAAAATAAATTGGTTTGAAACACAATATTCGGGGTGTATCCGTTTTCCTTGATCAGATCATCCATCAGCTCGCGCATGTAATAGCCGGGGGGATACATAATCAACGGTTGTTGAAAATATTCGTCAATGGTGATGAATTCTTTGCTGGCAAAGGGGTGGTTTGC
>Ga0193962_1000836_pt1 | contig 14418 bp, 12 predicted proteins | sample FB_5_MG_FD_140335 | JGI IMG/M metagenome (GOLD analysis project Ga0193962, IMG submission 140335) | Microbial mat bacterial communities from the Broadkill River, Lewes, Delaware, United States - FB_5_MG | ecosystem: Environmental > Aquatic > Freshwater > River > Microbial mats | place: USA...
GTTTGGGTTTGCATTTGGCCGCGAAGATATTTGGCATCCAGAAAAAGATATTTACTGGGGAGCTGAGAAAGAGTGGTTAGCGCCTAGTGGCAGTGAAGGTAGCCGTTATTCCGGAGAGCGCGATCTAGAGAACCCGCTTGCTTCAGTTATGATGGGATTGATCTATGTAAACCCTGAAGGGGTAGATGGTAACCCAGACCCACTGAAAACGGCCCAAGATATTCGCGTTACTTTTGAACGCATGGCCATGAACGATGAAGAGACAGTTGCGTTAACGGCAGGTGGCCATACGGTAGGTAAGTGCCACGGTAATGGCAGTGCAGAGATCCTAGGGCCTGAGCCAGAAGGCGCTGAATTAGAAGATCAAGGCTTGGGGTGGTTGAATAAAACCACGCGTGGTATTGGTCGCGATACGGTCACTAGTGGCATTGAAGGGGCGTGGACAACCAACCCGACACAATGGGATAACGGATACTTTGAGTTACTACTTAATCACGAATGGGAGTTGAAGAAGAGCCCAGCGGGTGCATGGCAGTACGAGCCAATCAACATTAAAGAGGAAGACAAGCCTGTTGATGTAGAAGACGCATCAATCCGCCATAACCCCATCATGACCGATGCTGATATGGCCATGAAGATGGATCCAGAATACCGGAAAATAGCTGAGAAGTTTTACAATAACCCGGATTACTTCTCAGAGGTGTTTGCACGGGCGTGGTTTAAGTTAACTCACCGTGATTTAGGCCCTAAAGCGTGTTACATCGGCCCAGATGTGCCACAAGAAGACTTAATTTGGCAGGACCCAATACCCGCAGGTAATACCGACTACGATGTTGATGCGGTAAAAGCAAAAATTGCAGCCAGCGGTTTAACCGTTAGCGAAATGGTGTCAACTGCTTGGGATAGCGCTAGAACATTCCGTGGCTCTGATAAGCGCGGTGGTGCAAATGGTGCGCGCATACGCTTAGCTTTCCAACGAGCATGGGAAGGCAATGAACCGGAGCGTCTTGCTAAGGTGTTGCCTGTGCTTGAAGCTATAGCGGATCAAACGGGTGCCAGTGTAGCGGATATTATTGTATTGGCGGGTAATGTCGGTGTTGAGCAAGCGGCTAAAGCGGGTGGTTTTGACATAACCGTTCCGTTCTCTCCTGGACGCGGAGATGCGACCGAAGAAATGACTGATATTGAATCATTTGATGTACTTGAACCAGTGCATGATGGATACCGCAACTGGGCTAAGCGTGATTACGTAGTCAGCCCGGAAGAGATGTTGCTTGATCGCACTCAATTGATGGGACTAACCGCACCAGAGATGACCGTATTGGTTGGAGGTATGCGTGTAATAGGCACCAATTACGCTGGTACTAAACACGGTGTGTTTACTGACCGTGAAGGCGCATTGAGCAATGACTTCTTTGTGAACTTGACTGATATGAATTACACATGGAAGCCGTATCGCAAAAACCTTTATGAGATCCGCGACCGCAAAACGGATCAAGTTAAGTGGACCGCAACCAGTGTTGATTTAGTGTTTGGTTCTAACTCAATCTTGCGCGCTTATGCAGAACTGTACGCGCAGGATGACAGCAAAGAGAAGTTCGTGAAGGACTTTGTCGCTGCCTGGACCAAGGTTATGAACGCAGACCGGTTTGATTTGGTGTAACCCAATAAATTAACGTGTAACCCGCGAGCCAATATCCCCACCTGTCTAAGGCAGCGTGGGGATTTTTTTGTCATATGTTGGGGTGGTTATTCATATGCCTGTTTATAAAAGCGCATTTAGCTTTTGAGTTTAAGCGGCTACTTGAGTTGCAATGTGAACTTTATAATTAGATGCTTATCTTCCTATATAGACAATAAAAATAACAATAATGGGTACTACTCAAGCTATACAGGAATCTTAACGTTATGAATCAAATCCTTATCTACTCCGACAGCCTGACTTGGGGCATTATTCCTGATACTCGTGAGCGCTTGGCATTTAATAAGCGCTGGCCGGGGGTGTTTGAAAACGCATTGAACTCGTCTGGGAAGAATGTACGTGTGATTGAAAACTGCCTCAATGGACGCCGGACAACATGGGAAGACCCTTTCAAAGAAGGCCGAGACGGTTCGCAAGGTGTTGCTCAAGTGATCGAAATGCACTCTCCATTGAGTTTGGTAATCATCATGCTGGGTACTAATGACTTCCAAGTAACCCACAACAATACTGCTTGGTTATCGGCTCAAGGCACGGGCAAAATCATTCAGATTATTCGTCAAGCACCGGTTGAGCCGGGCATGCCGTTACCGGAAATTATGGTCGTTGCCCCTCCACCTATTACAAAGCCAACGGGAGCTATTGCTGATAAGTTTGACGGGGCTGAGAAACGTGGCGCTGGTTTAGCGATGGAGTTAGAAAACATTGCCAAAGTACATGATACCTATTTTTTTAATGCGGGCAGTGTTACTCAGGCCAGCGTTAAAGATGGGATTCATTTAGACGAAGATCAACATCAGGTCTTAGGTAAGGCGATTGCGCAGGCCGTAGCTGAGCGAATAGACCTGTGGTAAAGGTTAATCCATTTAATCGCGACTAATGTTCTATAGGTGAGGCTTTAAAAAAGTAAAAATCCAACGGTTAAGAGTGTTAGTTTATACAAAGAAACCTTTGGATATTTTTATAAGAGATTGTTATGGAAGCTAGTTTTTGGCATCAAAAATGGGAACGTAAAGAGATTGCTTTTCACGAAGGTGATACAAATGCCTTGTTGTTAGCACACTTTGATAAGTTGAATTTAGCGCCTAGTAGCCGCGTATTCATCCCGTTATGTGGTAAAACGCGAGATATAGCTTGGTTATTGGCGTCTGGCTATCAGGTTGTGGGTGCCGAGTTAAGCGAGCTGGCTATTAAAGCGTTATTCGAAGAGCTGGGCGTTGAGCCAAATATTACATTGCACGGCAATTTTATGCGTTATCACGCGCCTGATATTGATATTTTTGTCGGTGATTTTTTTGATTTAACCGCTGAAATCATTGGAGAGGTTGATGCTATTTATGACCGGGCTGCTTTGGTGGCGCTTAATGACAGTTTACGTGGTCAATATGCCGAGCACCTTATCAATATTAGCCGTGCAGCGGCGCAATTAATTATTACTTATGAGTATGATCAAACGGTTATTCCAGGACCTCCTTTTTCGGTAGAAGAATCGCAAGTCCGCGAATTTTATGAAGCGACCTATCAGCTTACATTTGTCGAGCGCCAAGCTATAGAAGGCGGTTTAAAAGGGAAGGTGGCGTCTTCGGAAGCGGTTTGGCTACTTAAAGCCAGCGTCTAAACTTATGAGTTGATAACGGTCATGTTGGGTTGCTGACCGTTATCAATAGTAAAAATCACAATAGGTTATCCTTTCCAAAATGGCTTGTTGGCTTCATTGAGTGCTTCTGCACGGCTGACACCAATATCTTTTAATGCATCATTATCAAGTTCTCTTAGAGCAAGACGAGTGCGACGGCGCTGGTTCCATGTTGTTAAGTCTTGACGTCGTTGCGCGATAAATGTGCGAGCATGCTGTGCAAGTGGCGTAAAGAATACGGCCAACGAGTGGGACAGCGGTGCATGCGTGCTGTGTATGGCTAGCGTGTTAAGTGGTGCTTTCATGGTAAATCTCCTTAGTGGAATTGTCGTTCTTGGTGCTGGGTGTAGATTGCTACTAAGGGGAAAGTAAATCTAATCGTTCCTTTTTATAGGGGTGTTCAGTAATTGTGATCATAGGCTGTGGTTACATGTGCTTTAATAATGCAGGACTAGCACGCAACTGATCATGAGGGATTGGGCAGATGGAGTTATATCAACTGAAATCATTCGTTAAAGTAGCTGAGCTGGGTAACTTGACCCGCGCATCCGAGGCTCTGTTTACAAGCCAACCCGCGATTAGTGCCCAAATTAAAGCATTAGAAGAGTTTTTAGGAGTTCAGCTCTTTGTTCGTTCGGCTAAAGGCATGAATTTAACTGAGGCGGGCAATCGCTTATATGATGACGCCTGCGTTACGCTGGCGGCGGCCGATAAACTGCACCAACGCGCTTTGTTATTGCGTGATGAAATTGTCGGTGAGTTAAAAATTGGTATCCATACGGACTTTGACTTTGTAAAAACGGGGGCGTTATACCAAGCCATGAAAGCGCGCTGTCCTCAATTGAATTTGCATTTTTATCAAACCTCCAGCGCAACAATTATAAGGCCCTTACGCACCGGCGAGTTTGATGCGGGCTTCTCATTTGGTCCTAAAAAAAGTGGAGAGCTGAGTGTTGAGGTGCTAACCCAAGTACCCTTGAAGGTGGTGATCCCTAAAGTATTTGCACCTGAGTTAGGGCAGGCTGACCTAGCCACCTTGGCCGAATTACCGTGGGTTTATACCTCTAATTCATGTCCTTTTTATGGTATTTGCGAGGCATTATTTGCGGGCGAACCCGTGTCGCCGCAGCAATTGGCCTGGGTGGATACAGAAGAGGCAATGGTTGCACTCGTTAAAGCGGGCGCTGGTTTATCCATTCTACGAGAAGACATGGCGGCTCGGTTGGAGCAAGAAGGTTTGGCGTATGTATGGGAGGGAGAGGTGCCTGAAATTGAATTTAACTTTGTTACCACGTTGCGCCGTCAGCATGATCCTCTCATTTCATTGTTCCGCGAATGTATTTATGACTGTTGGCAGCTAGAATTCCCAAAAACTACAGACGTACAAAGTGCATAGATGACGATAAATACCATTGAACAGACTCTGCGCACGGAAGCAGGAAAAGGAAAGAAGACATGTTAGGAATAGTTGTTTGGGGGCTGGCGCTAGGGCAAGCATTATTGATCACAGGGAATATTCTTTTAGTGTCGGTCACTGCTTTAATAGGCCAAAGCATCGCACCGCAAGGGTTGGCAACTGTGCCTGTGGCTCTACAATTTTTGGGTTTAATGAGCAGTACATTACCCGCCGCGTTATTGATGGGGCGTTTAGGTCGTAAAAAAGGCTTTTTACTAGGTAATGTAGTGGGGGTAATCGGAGCCGGTTTAGCGTTTTATGCCGTTAGTGAATCGCTATTTCTGCTGTTTTGCTTATCCACCTTCTTACTAGGGATTGCTATTGGCTTTGGGCAGCAATACCGGTTTGCTGCAACAGAGCATGCTCCTAGCCATAAAGCACCGCAAGCAATCAGTTTGATCATGGGGGCCGGTGTTATTGCTGCTGTTTTAGGGCCTAATATGGCAATTTGGTTTGAGTATCTGTTCCCTGATGTGCAATATTTGGGGGCTTTTGCCGTGTTGTTTGTTTTGTATGTACTAACCACCTTGCTCATTTACTTTTTGCCGCTTAAACCATTGAGTGTCGATGAGCGCGCTAGCTCACCACGCTCATATGGGCTGTTGTTGCGACAGCCGCCACTGATTGGAGCCATAGCCGCTGGGGCTATTGGTTATGGTGTTATGGTGCTTATTATGACGGCAACGCCATTGGCGATGCACTCAGGGGGCTTTAAATTTGGTGATACCGCCATTGTTATCCAATGGCATGTGTTAGGTATGTTTTTACCCTCGTTTTTAACGGGTAAGCTTATTTCCCGATTTGGGTCTTACGCCATTATACAACTCGGCTGTGTGTTGCTTTTGGCCTGTATTGTTATTAATCAGTTGGGGCAAAGTTACTCAATTTATATGGTGGCGTTGATCTTGTTAGGGGTGGGCTGGAACTTCACGTTCATTGGTGCAACCACGTTACTCACCCAGTGTTATGAGCCTGCTGATAAAGCGCGCGTCCAAGGTGTTAATGATCTAATTGTTTTCTCATTTAGCGCTGCAGCGAGTGTCTTAGCGGGTTATTGGCACAATTTGTTTGGTTGGGAAATGCTTAATTTAATGATGGTTCCAGCCATAGTCGTGGCTATGTTGGCATTGATCGTGACACAACGCAGACCAATAAAGGAAATGTCGGCACTTAATTAGGGAAGAATGCTTGAATGCAAATTAAAGGAAAAATTGTCTCTTGGAATGATGACAAAGGTTTCGGGTTTGTAGAACCTTGTTTGGGCGGTCGTAAAATATTTTTACATGTCAAAGCGCTTAGCAATCGTAGTTTGCGGCCAAAGATAGGGCAGTTGGTTACTTATCGGGAGTCTACTGACGCGCGAGGCCGCCCATGTGCGGCTGATGCGCTCCTTGCGGGTGAACGAGTTTCGATTAAGTCAAATAGAAAAACACATCGTGCTACTCAATCTTCTGGCGGACATTTTGCTCTTTCTGTGGCTGCAATATTTTTAGTGGGGGTTGCCGCTTCGGTTATTTGGTTGGGTACTCCTATTGTGCTTTTAGCGGCCTATGTGGTGTTAAGTTTAATCTCATTGGCGATTTATGCTGGCGATAAAGCTGCCGCTGAAAGAGGTCGTTGGCGTACAGCAGAAAGTACGCTCCATCTGTTTGCGCTTATGGGGGGCTGGCCAGGAGCTTATGTTGCCCAGCAAACCATGCGGCATAAGACTAAAAAGGAATCATTTCAGGTAGTCTTTTGGGCTACAGTGCTGATTAATGTGGGCGCTTTTTTATGGTTGTCTTTATCGGGCGGTGCTGAACCACTTCGCTCGTTGTTAAATAGTATTATCTAATCGCTTTTAGCGGTCTTAAGGTCGAGGTTAGGAGAAGTCATGCTTTCGCAAAATGATACCGGCTTAATTATTGTTGATATTCAGGGTAAGTTGGCCGAGATTGTTCATCAGAGTGAATCCGTGATTGCCAATGCCACGGTTTTAGCCAAAGGGGCTAATTGTTTAGGCTTGCCTATTGTGTGGTTGGAACAAAACCCCAGCCGGTTAGGCGCTACAACGGCAAGCTTGAGTGATGCTTTAGGTGATTATCAACCTATACCCAAAATGACGTTTGATGGCTGTGGGGCTGATGCATTTAATGAGGCGATTGAAAAAGCCGGTGTTAAAAGTTGGCTAATCTGCGGCATTGAGACACATATCTGTGTATATCAGACGGCGATGAGCTTGCTAAAAAAAGGCTACAACGTAGAGATTGTCAGCGATTGCGTGGCGTCGCGAACCGCGCAAAATAAGGATATGGCAATCACGAAGCTACTGTCTAAAGGTGCGGGTGTCACGAGTTTGGAAATGTGTTTGTTTGAGATGATTGGCGATTGCCGTTCACCAGCATTTAAGGACGTGTTACGGCTTATTAAATAAGCAGTACCGCCGATTTTAACTAGGCGGTACTGCTTATCACTTAAGCGTTATCTAGCTCAACAGCCTCTAGTAGTTGTTCAGGTAGATCAGGGAAAGCGCTAAATACACGGTTCCAGTTAGGAATGAACGGTATTTCCATTGGGTTATGCAGGTACTTTTCGCCTGCATCTAAAATGCTGCCTGAGAAAAACTCAATCGTGCTAGTTTCACTATTGATATCAATCGATAATCCATTGATATGGGCGTCTGCATCGTATTTTTCCAACATATCTAAGGCTTCACGCAAGTAAACTGCCTTTAATGCACGGAAGAACGAGCTATCCATTGTGGTGCCTTCTGTCCCTAACTTGCGGAAGACAGCTTTGGCAATCTCGTATGTCATGCGCGATAGTCCGCCGTCGTGGTCGGAAGTGCCCATGTCTTGATGTTTGTGGTCATAGTTATCGGCAATATCAACCTGACACACACGGCGTGGGGTCATGTTGCGGTAAGCTTCCGACAAGATCCCAATCTCCAAGCCCCAATCACTGGGGATTCGGATGGCACTGAGTAGGTCGGTACTGAGTGAGAATTCCCCGGAAAGCGGATATCGGAATGCATCGAGAAATTCGAGATAATCAGTGTTGCCCAATAGTTTTTTCAGGGAGGTAATCAGTGGCTGCACAAATAAGCGAGTTACGCGGCCACTGAGTCTGCCTTCGCTGTTAACACGTGTGTAGTAACCCTTACAAAACTCGTAGTCTAATGCTGGGCTAACAATGGGGTAGAAGAGCCGAGCGGGGATATCACGCGAATAGGTTAAAATATCGCAATCGTGTAATGCCACCGCTTTACTGTTATTGGCCGCTAGTATGTAACCAATGCAGTACCATACATTGCGCCCTTTGCCGGGTTCTGATGGGCCTAACCCTGCTTTTTCAAGTGAGTCCGCTATGGCACGCAAGCGAGGGCCGTCGTTCCATAAAATCATTTTCTTTTGCGGTAAACGGTCGAAAAACTTTTTAGCTTTTTCAAATTGTTCTTCATCGGCTTGGTCGAGACCAATCACAATTTGGTTGATGTAGTCTGCTTTCTTAAGTTCTTCTATAATGTTTTCTAGTGCGGGACCTTCTAATTCTGAATACAGCGAGGGTAATAACAAGGTCATTGGGTTGCGTTTGGAATAACGACGCAGTTCTTTTTCTATCTTTTCTAATTCGTAACCCGGAAGACGATGAAGCGTTGTAATGGATCCGGTTTGTTTGTAATCAGACATGGTTCTCTCCGTATTATTCTTGTAAAAGCATCATAATGGCGGTGTTCCATCCGAGTGGCCCTGGTTCTTTTGTTCGGATAATTCGACGACCTTCCGCTTTTGCGCTCTGTTCCGATATAGCAAGAGGCGTGCCATCAGGATTTAAAATAACAATCCCGATATCTGCTGCCGAAATCATTTCTTGATCATTGGGGCCATCACCCAATGCAATGACCGTTGGCTTTATTTGGTGTGTTGTTTGGTATTCATTGATAAGGTATTGCATGGCTTTAACCTTATCGGTATCGCCCATTACATGCCAAAAGCGCCCACCGCGTTTTAAGGTGAGGCCTTTTTCGTTCAGTTGGGCTGTAAAGCGTTCGAGTGCCTCTTTGGTGTCTTTCCAGATCAGTGGTTCTGACGCTTGTCGTTTGGCCGCGCGTGCTGCGGATTCAAGAGGTAACCCCGTAATATCGGATATTTCTTGGTCTGTCCAATCATGGAAGCCAGCAAACAAATAGTCATGTGCTTGCTTTAGCTCGTCTAATGTTTGGCAAATAAAGTCATAATCTTTGCCTAGGATAACGGGGGCCGCGTGGTTGGGCTGCTGGATAATACTGCCGTTTTCAGCAATTATGGCGGTATCTAAGCTCAATTCACCTGCAATTGCTTCAATTTCGGCAATCGTTTTGCTGGAGTTTAAAATGACGGGGATGTGCCTTTCGTGCAGCTGTGCCAAGGCGGGTTTTGCAGGCGCAAAACTATAAGAGTGGTGATCTAAAAGCGTGCCGTCGAGATCGGTAAAGACCAGTGCATGTGTCATCATTGGCGGCTCTCCTTATCGTGTATCGCATTCACTTTATCAAGGCGTGATGCCGTCTAAAAACGGTATCAAATCTATCAGCTGCCAATTTACTCTCATGAATATTTGTGGTGCTCTTATTTCATTGAGAGTAGGCCATTGAGTTTCTATTTAACTGATAAATAATGATAATTTAATGACATAAAAACATGATGAAGATTTTTTTACCAGCTATCTTATTGTGCTTAAGCGAATTCTGGACCCGTTCTGCATGCTTTTGTGTTTAAGTACGTGAACGCTAAATGATAAGCCCTGTACGGTTGTATTTTTTCCATCGCGAATCAATAGGTAAAGTGGATGGTCTCTACACATGCGTCGCTGAACAAAGGCGTTAATTAGCAGACTAAAAAGCTATTCATGCTGCGCTGCAGCTAGTTATACTGACGTCACAAGCTAACATTGCTACTTAAAGGAAACACCATGCTTGAAGATCTGCATCTGAAAATCCGCAACCTTGAAAAGTCAGATTACCCTCAACTAAAGGAGTTGATGGATTCTATCTATGACGATATTGGGGGGGCGTGGCCAGAACATACAATCTTTAAGTTGATGGAAGATTTACCTGAGGGGCAAATTTGCTTAGTGGATCACGACCAAATTGTCGGCGTAGCACTCTCTGTGCAAGTAAACTACCTTCGTTTTAGCAACCCGCATACATACGATGATCTTATTAGCGCAAAAGAAACCATTTTGAATAATCCTGATGGCGATGCGCTATACGGGCTAGATGTACTTATTCATAAGGATTATCGGGGGTATCGTTTAGGACGACGTTTGTATGAAGCGCGTAAAGAGTTATGTCGTCAACATAACCTGCGTGCCATTCTGGCGGGTGGGCGCATACCCAATTATTACCAGTATGCAGACGAAATGACGCCAGTTGAATATATCGAAGCGGTTGACCACAAGCGAATTTATGATCCTATTCTAACTTTTCAGTTATCAAATGACTTTCAGGTAACACGGTTATTGAAACAATACCTACCTGAAGATGAAAAATCTCAGGGGTATGCAACGCTATTAGAGTGGCGGAATATTTTCTTTGAGCCAGAAGGCAGTGTTCTTGAATCCCGTAAAACGCTTATACGTATTGGTGCTATTCAATGGCAAATGCGAGAAGTGGAGTCTGTTGAAGAAATGCTCAAACAGGTTGAGTATTTTATTGATGCGCTTTCAAGTTATAAAAGCGACTTTGCTTTGTTTCCCGAGTTTTTCAATGCACCATTAATGGGCTTGAGCCCAGATCAGCGCAACCAAACAGAAGCCATTCGTTTTGTGGCTAGTTTTACTGAGTTATTTAAAAACGAAATGTCTCAAATGGCTGTGAGCTATAACATTAATGTGATTACAGGGTCGTTGCCGTTAGTAGAAGATGATCAACTGTATAACGTGAGTTACTTGTGCCGTCGAGATGGCACCATTGAGGTGCAAAGTAAGATTCATATTACACCGCATGAACGTCGTGACTGGGTTATTCAAGGCGGTAATGAAGTTAGGGTATTTGATACTGATGCGGGCCGAGTGGGAATATTGATTTGCTATGATGTCGAATTCCCTGAACTGGGCCGTATCTTGGCTGAGCAAGATATGGACATATTGTTTGTACCGTTTTGGACAGACACAAAAAATGGGTATTTACGCGTGCGCCATTGTGCTCAAGCGCGCGCAATTGAAAACGAGTGCTATGTGGTTATTTGTGGTAGCTGCGGAAACCTCCCTCAAGTTGAAAATTTGGATGTTCAGTACTCGCAAGCGGCGGTGTTCTCCCCATCGGATTTCTCCTTCCCGCATGATGCTGTCATGGCGGAAACAACACCCAACACGGAAATGATCATGTTTAGCGACCTCGATTTGGATAAGCTAAAACTGGTACGCAGTGAAGGGTCAGTTAATAATTTGAAAGATCGCCGGACAGACCTTTACAGCCTCGCTTGGAAGAACAAAACGCTGTAATTGCTTTGATAAGTTTGAGAAGAGCTCAGTTCGGCTCTTCTCAAATGTTGGGTGTGACTTTACTGGCTGGCTAGGTACACATCGTAGAAGAAATACAGGGTTGTAGCGACACTCGCCACAATGACAAAAGCGCGAACCCCTTTTTGTGGCAAACGGCGAGATAGATGTGCTGCAAAATATCCCCCCGTGAGCGTCCCCAGTAGCACTAGCGTACCCGCGTACCAAGCGATGACGCCGTCCCAGATAAATAATGCTACCGCAATGATTGATACCGCTGATGAAACCAATAACTTGATTCCGTTCATTGCGTTAATGTTGGTATAACCCGCTAAGGCTAAATAGCTCAGGCTTATAATGCCTAAACCGGCATTAAAAAAACCGCCGTATGTGGATACGCCAATTAATAACAAACTTAATAAAAAACCACCCAATGCGGATGCATGTTTATGATGCGAGGCGGTATGTTTGAGCCAACGGTTTACATCGCCCCCCCAAATAAACATCACTGTCGCAAATAATAATAGCCATGGTATTGCTTGTCTGAAGGTTGCATCAGAGGTGTGCAGCAGTAAATACGCGCCTGCTAGTCCGCCAATCAAACTCAGTACTAAGATTTTAGGAAGTTCCGCTTTGTGCTCTATCAGCTCTTGGCGCAAAGCAAACGTACCGCTTAAATAACCGGCCGATGACGCAAAAGTATTGGTGGCGTTTGCGCTGACAGGGGGGATCCCCATAAAAATAAGGGCTGGGAAGGTAATAAAACTACCTCCACCGGCAATGGAGTTAAGAATGCCGCCTAAAAAGCCTGCAACAAATAAAAATACAATTTCTAACACAACGACCGCTCCGTGGAACAAACCAAAGGGGCGCACATTAGCATTGCGTGGCGGGGATGAGTAGATACAGATTGCTTCGTTATGAGCAGAACAGTTCACAACAATTTAGGTGTTTTTGTTGCTAACAGGGACACCGCGCTGATAAGTCAGTAAAATGCGGCCTTTACTATAACTAAGTAACCCTCGGTCTAATTTTACGAAACTAGCGCCGTGTGTGTGGAAGCCAACATGATACGCCTTACAAATATTCAACTACCCTTAGATCACGATGAGTCTGCTATACGCTCTGCGGTGCTTGCGTTTTTATCGATTAATGACCACGAACTCATCAGTTACCACATACACCGGCGTGGTTATGATGCCCGTAAAAAAACAAATATTATTCTTATCTACACATTGGATGTAGAAACGACCAAAAATGAGAGCTTGCTCGAAAAATTTGCAGATCATCAGTTAGTTAAGCCCACACCCGACATGAGCTACAAGTTTGTTGCGCAAGCACCAAAACAACTGGAAGAGCGTCCTATTGTTATAGGTTTTGGCCCTTGTGGTTTGCTAGCTGGCTTGGTTTTGGCTCAAATGGGTTACAAGCCGATTATTCTCGATCGTGGTAAAGAAGTGCGCGAGCGCACTAAAGATACATTTGGCTTCTGGCGCAAAAAGATACTGAATACTGAATCCAACGTACAATTTGGTGAAGGCGGTGCCGGTACTTTCTCTGACGGTAAGCTATACAGCCAAGTAAAAGATCCCAACCACTATAGCCGTAAAGTACTGCATGAGTTTGTAGAAGCCGGAGCGCCCGAAGAGATCCTATTTGTGAGTAAGCCACACATAGGCACTTTTCGTTTAGTTTCTATGGTAGAGAAAATGCGCGCCCGTATTATCGAACTCGGTGGTGAGATACGCTTTAGTGCGCGTGTTGATGATATCCAAATCGAGGACGGAAAAATTTCAGGTGTAGTGTTAGCAAATGGTGAGGTCATTAAATCGAGCCATGTTGCTCTAGCCATTGGCCACAGTGCGCGTGATACCTTCGAAATGTTGCATGCAAAGGACGTATACATCGAAGCGAAGCCGTTTTCGGTTGGCTTCCGTATTGAGCACCAGCAATCACTAATTGACGAAGCCCGTTTTGGACCTAATGCAGGTAATGAGATTTTAGGGGCTGCTGATTATAAGCTAGTACACCATTGTAAAGGTGGTCGCTCAGTTTATAGTTTCTGTATGTGTCCTGGAGGCACGGTAGTGGCGGCCACATCAGAGGAGAACCGTGTAGTCACTAATGGCATGAGTCAGTACTCGCGAGCGGAGCGTAATGCGAACAGCGCCATTGTTGTTGGCATAGACCCAACGGACTACCCGGGCGGCCCTCTGGCGGGCATTGAGTTCCAGCGTCAGTTAGAAAGCAACGCCTATCGGTTAGGTGGTGAAAACTATGATGCCCCAGCCCAAAAAGTAGGGGACTTTCTTAAAGGGGTATCTTCTGAAGCACTTGGTACGGTGGAGCCTTCATTTAAGCCGGGCATTAAATTAACCGACTTGTCTCACGCGTTACCTGACTTTTGTATTGACGCTATCCGCGAAGCGATACCTGCATTTAACCGTAAAATAAAAGGCTTTGCACTGGACGATGCGCTGTTGACTGGCGTTGAAACGCGAACGTCAGCGCCTATTTGTATTAAGCGAGGCCCAGACTTCCAGAGCATAAGTACAAAAGGTTTATTTCCGGCAGGAGAGGGCGCCGGTTATGCTGGTGGGATCATGTCGGCGGCAATAGATGGCATTAAAGTAGCAGAAGCAATGGCGTTGAGCATCAATGCGCAGCGATAGCATAAGTTAGTCAATCGCTCACGCAGGTTGCTCGCGTGAGCGGTGTTTTACCACATTATTGTGCCGAGCGGCTTTTGCTAACCTTGTGTCGTGCATTAACGCTCTGGCTGCAGCGCTTTTTTCTTGCCTTCTCGCATCGCCAGCCACCACATCACCAATCCACATACACTGAGAAATGATGCGGCATAGCCTGTATCAGCAATACTGAATCCCGCTGTGATCACTAAGCTACCCGCCCAAGGGCCAATGGCGTTAGCTAAGTTAAAAGCACATTGTACAAGTGCACCCGCCATAGCTTGACCTTCGGGCGCGATATCCATGAGGCGAGGTTGGATAATGGCGGCAAGGCCAATGCTGCAACCAATCAGAAAAACGACCGGCACTAATGTGATTAGGCTGCCCGCTGCGCTGGGGTAGATAGCCAGTACAATGGCAGAAAAAATAAGTATGAACAGTGCCGCTTTCATTGTGGACTTATCGGCCGCCCAGCCACTGA
>Ga0193962_1000837_pt1 | contig 14403 bp, 12 predicted proteins | sample FB_5_MG_FD_140335 | JGI IMG/M metagenome (GOLD analysis project Ga0193962, IMG submission 140335) | Microbial mat bacterial communities from the Broadkill River, Lewes, Delaware, United States - FB_5_MG | ecosystem: Environmental > Aquatic > Freshwater > River > Microbial mats | place: USA...
ACTCGAACTCCCACGCCCGTGAAGGCACTAGCACCTGAAGCTAGCGTGTCTACCAATTCCACCACATCTGCTTCGAAAGTGGGCCGCATTATATCGGCCCCACGTTACCTTGTATAGCCTTTTTTCAATTTTGTTATTCTTTTTCCTGCAGGCACGCGGCAAAGCTATCCGCCAGTGACTGCAAGTAATCGATATAGCCGTCAGGCCCGATGATCGCATCACGCGCCAGCGGGTCCAGTTCGCCCAACTGGACCGGCAAGCCGCTGGTGATCGCGCTCACGATGGCACTGGTAAACTGGGGTTCGCTGAACACGCATACGACATGGCTCTGCTCAAGCTGATGACGGATTTCGGCCAAATGGCGCGCACCCGGGCGACGCGCCGGATCAACCGTGAAATACCCCAGCTGCTTCAGGCCATAATGATTGATGAAACCGCTGTAGGCATCATGAAACACATAAAATCCCTGCTCCGTATAGGGTGCCAACTGGGCACGAATCTGGACATCCTTGCCGCGCACCGCACGCTCGAACACAGCACGATTTTCCGCCAAACGTTCGCGCTGTTGCGGGAACGCCTGCTGTAGTGCCGGCAGCATCTGGTCGGCCATCTCCAATGCCGTCAGCGGGTCCAGCCATATATGGGGATCATTGCCGTCAGCATGGCCATGATGCTCATCGGCCACGGGTTGCCCGGTTGCTGCAGCGTGGTCGTGGTCGTGGTCGTGGTCGTGGTCGTGGTCGTGGTCGTGGTCGTCAGCCTCGTTGTGTTCCGCATCCGCTGTCACTGGATCATGTGCATGCGGCTGGCTATCCGGCAGAAGGGTTACAATATGAGCGTCGGTGCGGGACAATGGCTTCTGCAAGAACTGCTCCAGCCCCGGCCCCACCCAGATGACAACCTTCGCTTCGGCCAGGTTACGCATGTCGGATGGCTTGAGCGCATAGTGATGCGGTGTTCCTTCAGGTGGCAACAACAACGCAGGCTGGGTTACGCCATCGGTCAGCGCCGAGGCGATCAGCTGCAACGGTTTGATACTGGTGACAACGTCAGCAGCGGCAGCCGTTAGCGGGGTCAGCAGGGCCACCGACAGAGACAGGGTGGACAGTGCGGTGCGCAGTACATGTTTCATCGGGACAAGCTCTCGGTTACGCCATCAATAAGTTATACTATAACAAAACATCGAAAAGACGAACTCGAACATTATGGAAAACCTGGCTTTTGAGTCTGGCCACAACCATCAACACTGCATCGATCAGGCCCTGCAGTTGGCTCGAACCCTGTGCCGCGAGCGCCAACAGCGCCTGACACCGGTACGTGAACTGGTGTTGAAACTGATCTGGCAGAGCCACCAGCCGATCGGTGCTTATGAACTGCTGCCGGCACTGGCCGAGGCGGGTTTCAACTCGGCACCGCCAACCGTATACCGGGCACTGGAGTTTTTGCAGGAGCAGGGGCTGGTCCACCGCATCGCCTCGCTGAATGCCTTTGTCGGCTGTCCGCACCCAACCCAGGCACACCAGGGCTGTTTCCTGATCTGCCGCCAGTGCCATTCCACCTCGGAGCTGGACGCAGGCCCTGTACACGCCACCCTGCAATTGAGCGCCCAGGCTGTCGGCTTCAGCATCGAACAGGAGACCGTCGAAGTCACCGGCTTGTGTCCCAACTGCCGTGACGGGGAGGGGGGCTGATGCCTGAGCACAACCCGGACCTGATCCGGCTGGAGCAGGTCAATGTCCAGTTCAACAAGCAGACCGCGCTGAACACCGTCGACCTGCATTTGCATGACAACTGCATCACCACATTGATCGGCCCCAACGGAGCTGGCAAGACAACACTGGTGCGGGTGGTACTGGGACTGATCAAACCTTCCTCCGGCAATGTATGGCGTAAACCCGGTCTCCGCATCGGCTACATGCCGCAGAAGCTGCATATCGACCGCACCCTGCCATTGTCAGTGGAACGTTTCCTGCAAATTCCAAAAAAACTCGATAAGCGACTGATGCACAAGGCATTGGATGACGTGGGTGCCGCCCACCTGCTGAAACATTCCATCCACAATCTTTCCGGTGGCGAGACCCAACGGGTACTGCTGGCACGGGCCCTGTTGCGTGACCCGCAATTGTTGGTCCTGGATGAGCCGGTACAGGGCGTCGACCTGAACGGACAGCTGGAGCTGTATCAATTGATCGCGGACATCCGCAAGCAGCGCCGCTGTGGCGTGTTGATGATCTCCCATGACCTGCATCTGGTGATGGCGTCCACCGACCATGTGATCTGCCTGAACCAGCACATCTGCTGCTCCGGCAACCCGGAACATGTGAGCAACGATCCCGCATTTATCGAGCTGTTCGGTCCGGCTCAGGCCAGCACCCTGGCACTGTATAACCACCATCATGGGCACCAACACGATGCCCACGGCGATATCATCGTCGATCACCCGCAACCCGACGACTGTAACGGACATCACTGTGGCTGAGTTTCTTATTCTCGCTTTGGCCGGCGGCATTGGCATCGCCGCGCTGGCAGGCCCGCTGGGCGCTTTCGTGGTGTGGCGGCGCATGGCTTACTTTGGCGATACTCTGGCGCACTCGGCACTGATGGGCATCGCGCTGGGCTTTCTGTTTGATATCAACCTGAATCTGGCCGTAGTTGCCTGCTGCGTGCTCCTGTCCGTCATGCTGGTGTCATTGCAGCGCCAGCATCTGGTCGCTACGGATACACTGCTCGGCATCATGGCACACAGTGCGCTGTCGCTGGGCCTGGTGGCCGTGGCGCTGCTGGATAATGTGCGCATCGACCTGCTGGAATACCTGTTTGGTGACCTGTTGGCGATTGCACCCAGCGACCTCTACTGGATTTACGGGGGCGGCGCGCTGGTGCTGCTGCTGCTGTGGCGATTATGGAACCCGTTACTGGCGATCACCATTAACGAAGAGCTGGCACAGGTGGAAGGTGTGCCCGTGGCACGCACCCGACTGGCGCTGATGCTGTTGATCGCGGTGGTGATTGCGGTGGCAATGAAGCTGGTCGGCATCCTGTTGATCACCTCGCTGCTGATCATCCCGGCGGCGGCAGCACGACGGCTGGCCAGCACACCGGAACAGATGGCGGTGTTCGCCTCGCTGCTGGGCATGCTGGCCGTTGTCGGCGGGATCAGCGCGTCCTGGTTCTGGAATACACCGGCAGGACCGTCGGTGGTCGTCACCGCACTGATTGAATTCCTGCTGCTGTACACACTGCCGATCCGGGCACTGCAGCAGCGATGAACAGCAACGCCCGCTGGCCCGATCGGGCTACCCATCGTCGCGTCTGGGCACTGGCCTGGCCGATGATGCTGTCCAATATGACCGTGCCGCTGCTGGGACTGGTCGACACCGCCGTGATCGGCCATCTGCCCGACCCGCATCACCTCGGTGCCGTGGCCGTGGGCAGCATGATTTTCTCCATTCTGTACTGGGCCTTCGGCTTCCTGCGCATGGGCACGACCGGCATGGTAGCGCAGGCATGTGGCCGTAATGATGGCGAGCGCATCCGTACCCTGCTGGGCCAGTCGCTGGTATTGGGTGCCGGCATCGGCCTGGTCATTCTGCTGTTGCGCACACCCCTGACCGCACTGGCGCTACAACTGATGGAACCGGAACCGCTGGTGTTGGCGTCAGCCGCCGAATACACCGCCATCCGTGCTTTCGGTGCCCCAGCGGTCCTGTGCAACTTCGCACTGTTAGGCTGGTTTGTCGGCAATCAGAACACGCGTATCGCGCTGATTCTGCTGACCAGCACCAACCTGCTTAACATGCTGCTCGATCTGTTGTTCGTGTTCGGTTTTGGCATGGCCGCCGACGGGGTCGCACTGGCGACCGTCTGTGCCGAATACTTCAGCCTGGCGCTGGGGCTCTGGTTCTGCCGCCGTCTGCTGGGAAAAATGCCGGGGCATTGGGCCTGGCAGCAGCTGCGCCGCCTGAGTGATTATCGCGAGCTGATCAGCGTCAATCGCTATCTGTTCGTACGTACCCTGTTGCTGCTGATGACCTTTGCCTTCTTCACTGCCCAAGGAGCCCAGCAGGGTACCACCATCCTCTCGGCCAACGCCGTGTTGCTCAACTTTCTGCTGCTCATATCCAATGCGCTGGACGGCTTTGCCCATGCCACCGAAGCACTCACCGGCAAGGTACTGGGCCAAAGGCGACGACAGGGGTTCTACCAGGTACTGATCTGCGCCACGCTCTGGTCGGCCGTCAGTGCTGTCCTGCTGACCCTGGCATTCTGGCTTGGCGGCGAGCCGATCATCTATCTGCTGACCGACATCCCCGACGTTCGCGAGGCGGCGGTACGCTATCTGCCGTGGATTATCCTGTTGCCGCTGATCGGCACCTGGAGTTTCCTGCTCGACGGCATCTTCATCGGTACCACTCAGGTCAAGGTGATGCAGAACACCATGCTGGTGTCGGTGCTACTGGTGTTCATGCCGGTCTGGTGGCTGAGCCAATCCTTGGGTAACCATGGCCTCTGGCTGGCGTTCATGTCGCTGTTCGCCGCACGCGGCCTGAGCGGTGCCTGGGTATTTTGGCGCCTGAATCGGCGTGATGCCTGGTTTGAAGACCGACGTTGAGTGGCATAAAGCGCGATTAGCAGCCAGACTCCCTCAACGGCAATGATAGCGAGGGAGGCTTGCATGCACCGTCTGTTACTGATCACGACACTGGGGATCGCCGGCTACAGCCAGGCTCTGCCACTGGAGCAGCTGCAACTGCCACCGGGCTATCACATTGAAATTGCTGCCGAGGTGCCCAACGCCCGCCAGATGGCATTGAGCCCGACCGGTACCCTCTATGTCGGCACCCGCCGTGATGGTCGCGTATTTGCCCTGCAGGATCGTGATGGTGATCAACGCTATGAAACCCGGCATACCCTGCTGTCGGGACGGCGCATGCCCAATGGCGTGGCGTGGAGCGATGGCGATCTCTATATCGCCGAACTGACGCAGCTGGTACGTTTGGCCGATATCGACCAACGACTGGACAGCCCGCCTGCGCCAGAAACCCTGTTCGACGGCCTGCCCGATATCACTCATCACGGCTGGAAATATCTGAAGCAGGGGCCGGACGGCGCGTTCTATTTCACCCTGGGCGCACCCTGCAACGTCTGCCTGGAAAGCGACCCGCGCTTTGCCAGCATCCTGCGTCTTGACCCGGAAACCGGCAACGCCAGGCCTTGGGCACGCGGCGTCCGCAACTCGGTTGGCTTTGCCTGGCATCCCGAAGACAACAGTCTCTGGTTTACCGACAATGGCCGCGACCATCTTGGCGATGATCAGCCTGATGATGAGCTGAACCGGGCCGAGCGGGGCGGGCTGCATTTCGGCTTTCCATTCGTGCATGGCGATAGCCTGCCGGACCCGCGCTTCGGCTCAGGTGCAGAGGCGATCAACAGTGAAACACCCGTGGCTCTGCTCGGTGCCCATGTGGCCGCACTGGGCGTTACCTTCTATAGCGGTCAGCAATTTCCTGATACCCCGCATACCAGCCTGTTCATGGCTCAGCACGGGTCATGGAACCGCTCCAGTAAAGTCGGCTATCGCGTCATGCGGGTGGATACGACTGGCGCGGACGTCACTGGCATCACGCCTTTCATTACGGGCTGGCTGCAAGAGGAGACGGCTTGGGGGCGTCCTGTTGATGTGCTGGTGGAGGCCGATGGCGACCTGCTGATTTCCGATGACAAGGCGGGGGTCATCTATCGCGTCTGGTACCAGACTGACTGAACAGAAAACACATAAGGCCTAGCCGGTCGCCGAGCATGTCGATAACAGCGGGTATACCGGCGATAATAGCGATAGGCTGAGCCTGGTCTCCTGCGACTGACGTGCTACAGCCTAATGGTCTGCCCCATGGCCCGACAGGCCTGATGGCGAGGGCAGTGACGTACATGATCATTCACCAGCCCCACCGCCTGCATGTAAGCATAGGCGATGGTCGGACCGAAAAAGCGCACGCCTTCACGCTTGAGATCCTTGGCCAGCTGCTGCGACAGGGCGGTTTGAGCCGCAATCTGCTCCAGCCGATCGCAGTTGGACTGGATCGGCTGACCATCCACATAGCGCCAGAGAAAACGGGCGAAGCTGCCATGGTGTGCCTGCAATTCAAGGAACACCCGTGCATTGCTGATTGAGGCTTCGATCTTGGCACGGTTGCGAATGACCCCGGGGTCGACCAGCATGGCAGCAATCTCGGTCTCACCGAAATGAGCCACCTGCTCAGGGTCAAAACCGGCATAATGCCGACGATAGCCCTCGCGCTTATCCAGTACCGTGCGCCAACTCAGACCGGCCTGCGCCGACTCCAGTACCAGAAACTCGAACAGTATCCGATCATCGGTTTGGGGTACGCCCCATTCCCGATCATGGTATTCCTGTTCCAGTGCGCTGTGCATCGCCCAGCCACAGGGCATGGGCGATGAAGGTACGCTCATGATGCGCGGGCGACGACGGGGTCAGTGATCACGGCGAAAACTGCCGGGATCCATGATGCGGATCGGCTGCGGGCTGTCATCCGCTTTCGATTCCGGCGCGTGTTCTGAACGCTCGCCACTGACTCGGGTCTCAATCTGTTCAGGGTCTGGGCGGCCGTCCAGGCGCAGGGAATCGGCGAAGCCGCATTTGATGCACTCACGGTGCTCCCGTTCTTCGTCACGGTACATGCGTACCGAGTCCATGGCCGCACAGCGCGGGCAAACTACGCCCGCAATGAAACGCTTGGTTACACTCATGTTCAATCCTCTCAACGGATGCCGGAATGGCGCAGCAGGGCATCAACACTGGGCTCGCGACCACGGAAGGCAACAAACAGGTCCATCGGATCACCCGAACCACCCTGTTCCAACACCTCCTGACGGAAGGCCAGACCGGTATCGGTATTGAAGATGCCTTCCTCTTCAAAGCGGGAGAAAGCATCGGCAGACAGCACTTCAGCCCACTTGTAGCTGTAGTAACCCGCTGCATAACCACCGGCAAAGATGTGACTGAAGCCGTGCTGGAAACGGTTTTCTGCCGGCGGACGGATCACTGCAACCTGCTCACGCACCTTGTCCAGCAACGCCTGCACATCGGTCTGACCCGGCTGGAATTCATGGTGCAGGCGGAAATCGAACAGCGAGAACTCCAGCTGGCGCATCATCATCATGCCGGACTGGAAATGCTTGGCCGCCAGCATCTTGTCGAGCAGTGCTTGCGGCAGCGGCTCACCGGTTTGGTGATGACCGGAAATCAGCGCCAACGCTTCCGGTTCCCAGCACCAGTTCTCCATGAACTGGCTGGGCAGCTCTACCGCATCCCAGGCCACACCATTGATGCCACTGATATCTGCCTCTTCCATACGTGTCAGCATGTGATGCAGACCATGGCCGAACTCATGGAACAGGGTGGTGACCTCATCATGGGTCAGCAGCGCCGGCTGGCCAGGCAGGGGCGGGGTGAAGTTGCACACCAGATAGGCGACCGGCAACTGCAGTTCAGCCTCACTCAGGCGGCGACGCACGCGACAGTCATCCATCCAGGCACCGCCACGCTTGCCGCTGCGAGCGAAGGGGTCGAGGTAACAGTAGGCAAAAGTCTCGCCGTCACGCTTGAGCGCGAACAGGCGCGCATCCGAGTGCCAGCTGTCAAAACCCTGTTGCTCTTCCACTTGCAGATCGAACAGGCGACCGGCGATGCTGAACATGCCATCCAGTACCTTGGGCAACGGGAAATAGGGACGCAGCTCCTGCTGAGAAATATCAAATGTGGCCTGCTTCAGTTTTTCACCATAATAGGTGACATCCCAGGCCTGCAGTTCATCAATACCATCCTGTTCGCGGGCAAAGGCCTGCAGAGCAGCCACTTCCTGTTCCGCTACCGGACGGGTTTCACTGGCCAGGTCTTCAAGGAAACTGACAACCTGCTGCGGCGACTGCGCCATCTTGGTGGCCAGCGAATAATCGGCGTAGGTTGCAAAGCCCAGCAGCTGTGCCAATTCGTGACGCAGTGCCAGAATTTCGTTCATTACCTCGGAGTTGTCCCATTCGCCCGCTTTCGGCCCCTGGTCGGACGCACGGGTACTGAAGGCACGGTACAACTCTTCGCGCAGGGCGCGGTTGTCGGCAAAGGCCATCACCGCGTAATAGGCAGGGAAATCCAGCGTGATCACCCAGCCGTCTACATCCTTGGCCTTGGCCGCTTCCTTGGCCGCCGCGATGGCATGTTCCGGCAGACCGGACAGTTCAGCCTCGGTGCTGACCTCTTTCCACCAGCCCTGAGTTGCGTCGAGTACGTTCTCGGAGAATTTCGTCGTCAGCTCGGACAGGCGCTGCTGCAGCTCGGCATAACGTTTCTGTTCGGCTTCCGGCAAGGCGATACCGGACAGGCGAAAATCACGCAGGGCGTTGTCGACCACCTTGCGCCGCGCCGATGTCAGCTGCGTGTAGTCATCACTGCCCGCCAGCGTCTCGAACGCCTGAAACAGACCCTGATGCTGGCCCAGTTCGGTCCAGTATTCGGACAGTTTTGGCAGACACGCATTGTACGCCTCGCGCCAGGCATCGGAATTCATCACCGCATTGAGATGGGAGACCGGTGACCAGGCCTGTGCCAATTCATCATTGAGCTGTTCCAGCTCGGCGACCAGCGCCCAGCCACTGACCGCAGCATCGGCAGTCAACGCAGCGATACGGGCACGGTTGCGTGCCAGCAGTTCGTCGATGGCGGGCTCGGCATGCTCCGGCAAAATACGGCTGAACGGCGGCAGCAGGTGGCGTTCGAGCAGGGGGTTGGGCATCGGTTCTCTCCATCAAGGGTCGGCATTGCAGGGTCAACACTTCAATTATTATACAATGGGGTCCGGCAAACGTTATTTCAATCAGAACAAGGAGACCGTCATGAATGTGCGTACCTATCAGGGGATGACCCCCATACTGGCCGAGAATGTCTTTGTCGATCCGAGCGCCGTGGTACTGGGCGATGTGGAGATCGGCGAACACAGTTCTGTCTGGCCGATGACGGTCATCCGCGGCGACATGCACCACATCCGCATCGGCCGCTACTCCAGCATGCAGGACGGCGCAGTACTGCACATCACCCATGCCGGCCCCTACAACCCGGATGGCTTCCCACTGATCATCGGCGATCACGTCACCGTAGGCCATCAGGCGATGCTGCACGGCTGTACTCTTGGCAGCCGCATTCTGGTCGGTATGGGCGCCATGATCATGGACGGTGCCATAGTGGAAGATGAGGTCATCATCGGTGCCGGCAGCCTGGTACCACCGGGCAAAACACTGAAAAGCGGCTATCTCTATGTCGGCCGCCCGGCAAAACCACAGCGCGAATTGACGCAGAAAGAAAAGGAATTCTTCACCTATACCGCAGAGAACTACGCTCGCCTGGCCGGTAAGCATAATGCCGAGACTTGGGCACAACGCTAAAACCGTGCACCTGAATACCCGCCGGCCTTGTGCCGGCTTTTTGCTTACGACTTGAATAACACTATTGATAACGATTTGCATTTAGTTTAATTTAGTCAGCACCTCAACCCACCCAGGGAGCTGTCATGTCACTGAAACGCCTTCTGCTGCCCGCCGCCATTGCCGCTGCGGTCTTGACCCCGTTCACACCCGTTGCCATCGGCCAGGCTGTTGCGGCACCGCAGGCTGTCATTGCTCAAGCCACCGGCGTGAACCAGCACTACGCCGATATTGCCGAAGCCGTTTTCGCTGACTCTCTGACGGCAGCCCTGCAGTTGCAGCAGGCGATCGAGACTTTGCTGGCCACACCCTCTGACGCCACCCTGACCGCCGCACGCGAAGCCTGGGTAGCCGCACGTGTCCCCTACCAGCAGTCCGAGGTGTTCCGTTTCGGCAATGCCATCGTTGACGACTGGGAAGGCAAGGTAAACGCCTGGCCGCTGGATGAAGGGCTGATCGACTACGTTGATGGTGACCGCTACGGCAGCGAGTCCGACATCAACCGCTGGTACAGTGCCAATATCATTGCCAACCCGGTACTGAACATTGGCGGCCAGCAAGTCGATGCGTCGACCATCAACACCACCCTGCTGGCCGAAACCCTGCACGAGATCGACGGTGTCGAAGCCAACGTAGCTACCGGCTATCACGCCATCGAGTTTCTGCTCTGGGGGCAGGATCTGCACGGCACCCGGCCAGGAGCCGGCGAACGCCCGGCCACCGATTTTGATACCGAAAACTGCAGCAACGGCCACTGCGAACGCCGCCGCGATTACCTGCGCGCCGCAACAGCACTGCTGGTCAACGACCTGACCGAGATGGCCAACAACTGGAAGCCGGGCGGGCCGGCCAGGCAGCAGCTCGCCGCCAAGGGTGAGCTCGGTGCATTGGCCACCATCACCACCGGCATGGGCAGCCTGTCCTATGGTGAACTGGCCGGTGAACGCACCAAATTGGGCCTGATGCTGCACGACCCGGAAGAGGAGCACGACTGCTTCTCCGACAACACCCACTGGTCACACTTCCATGACGCACTGGGCATTCGCAACGCCTACCTGGGCGAGTACAGCCGCATCGATGGCAGCCAGTTGACAGGCCCGTCGCTGTCCTCACTGGCCAAGGCCACCAACCCGGCACTGGACCAGAAGATGCGCGACCATCTGAATACCACCCAGGCTGCCGCCCAGGCGATGGTCGATGCGGCTGCCAAGGGTGAAACCTTTGATGTACTGATCGCGGCCGGCAACACCGAAGGCAACGCCAAGGTACAGGCCTTCGTCGATGCCCTGACCGCACAGACTCAGGTCCTCGAAGAGGTCATGACCACGCTGGGCATCGCGGATGTGGAACTGGAAGGTTCCGACAGCCTGGACAACCCGTCGGCCGTGCTCGGCGGCTGAAACCTCAATGGCCCGTTGTCCACTCCGTATGCCCGGTTGGAGCCGCCTGTGCCTGGCACTGTCGCTGACAGCGAGCATCCCGCAGGCCGCCACGACAGTGGCGGGGGAACCGGACCGGGCAACCCCCGGCCCCTCTTTTTCTGCGACCGAGCGCAAGGCGTTCATGCAGCCGAGCGATGGTTTGCCCTTCGAGCAGCGCATGACCTTTGTGCTGGGCCGCGCCATTTTTGAAAAGCTCTGGGTATCGTCGCCGTCGTCCACCACGGCAAGCGATGGCCTGGGTCCGCTGTACAACGCCCGTTCCTGCCTGCAGTGCCACCGCAACAACGGTCGTGGCCTGCCACCAGACGCGCAGGGCAGCGCCAACCGCAACGGCATTCTGCTCCGTCTGGGCGTGCCGGGTGCAGGCCACGCCAGCGCACAAGGCGTCACCCCGGAGCCAACCTACGGCACCCAGCTACAAACCTTCGCCACGTCCGGTCTGGCGGCTGAAGCACAGCTCCGCCTGACCTACCGCACGCATACCGTCGCACTCAGCGGCGGCGAGCAAGCAGAACTGCGCCAGCCGGTCTATCAACTGGTCAACCCTGCCTATGGCGCACTGCATCCGCAGACTCGGCTGTCGCCACGACTGGCTCCGGCCATGATCGGGCTGGGATTGCTGGAGTTGATTCCCGAGGCCGACATTCTGCGTCGTGAAGATGCGGATGACCGCAATGGCGACGGCATCTCCGGTCGTGCCAATCGGGTTTACCACCCCGACCATGATCAGCCTCAGCTGGGCCGGTTCGGCTGGAAAGCAGGGCAGCCCGACCTGCGCCTGCAGAACGCCAGTGCGCTGAATACCGATATCGGCATTTCCAACCCTGACTACCCACGCCCGAGCGGTGACTGCACCTCGGCACAGCCCGCCTGCCTGAACGCTCCCAACGGCAACACGGCCGCTCAGGGTGGCCTTGAAGCTTCCGCCGAGATGATGGCGGTACTGCTGTTCTACACACAGCATCTGGCGGTTCCACCACGGCGTAACGTCCAGCATCCCGAAGTGAAGGCAGGGGAGCGGTTGTTCAATGAGACCGGTTGCAGCCAGTGCCACACGCCCACCCAGCGCACCGGTCCCGATCCTGACCGTCCGGCACTGAGCAACCGGTCAATCCAGCCCTATACCGACCTGCTGCTGCATGATATGGGCGCAGGCCTGGCCGATCACCGCCCCGAGTTCACCGCCAGTGGCCGTGAATGGCGTACTCCGCCGCTCTGGGGATTGGGCCGCCACCAGGCGGTCAGCGGTGAGCGCGCCCTGCTGCATGACGGCCGTGCTCGCACCCTGACTGAAGCAATTCTATGGCACGGCGGTGAAGCCGGGAACGCACGCGAACAGTTCCGTCAACTGGCCCCCGAACAACGCAACCAACTGATCCTGTTTCTGGAGTCTCTCTGATGCAATCAAACCCTACCCGCATGTGGCCGCTCTGGCTGCTCGCCAGTGCATTGATCCTGATGGCGGGCATGGTCCATGCCGCCGGGCCAGCACCGGACTGGTCGACCTTCAATCATCAGGCCGTACAGCAACACATCCTGCCGCGCTATGCACAACTGGACAGCAGCACCGCCAGGCTGGCCGCCAGCACCGAAGCCCTGTGTCAGGCTCCCTCCATCGACACGCTGGAACAGGCGCGTCGCGACTGGCATGACGCCATGCAGGCCTGGCAGGGCATTCAGCATGTGCAGTTTGGCCCAGTGCAGTTTCTGATGCGCAGTTTCGGCCTGCAGTTCTGGCCCGACCGCAAGAACATCGGTGCCCGCCAGCTGCGCCAGGCACTGACCTCAGAACAGCCCTATGATGCCGAATTTTTCCGGCAGGCCAGCGTCTCCATTCAAGGTTTTCCCGCGCTGGAGCGCCTGCTGTTCGCCGATGACGCACTGGAGCACCTGCAACGCGGTCGTCATTGTGAACTGACCCGCACCATTGCAGGCCATGTGGCGCAGATGAGCCACGCCATCCACAGTGAGTGGCAGGCACAGGCCAGTGGCGAGTTTACCGCCGACCAGGATACCGACATTGCCGCTGAACTGGCGGTCGAGCTGATGGCTTCGCTGGTGGAGCCGATTGAAGCGGTGCGCGACAGCAAACTGCTCAAACCGATGGGGGACACGGCTGCGGCGGCCAGACCCAAATTGCTGGAAAGCTACCGCAGCGGCAGCTCGCTAGCCAACATCCGCAGCAACCTGGCCGCCCTGGATGCGCTTTATCAAGGCACCGAACCGAGCGTGGATGACCTGCTGCAGCAGGCCGGTGCCGCTGAACTGGCAGAAGCGATCCGCACCCGTTTTGCCACGATCCAGCACATGCTGAGCCAAATCGACATACCGTTAAGCACCGCGATCACCCAACCGGACACACATGCTGAACTGATGGCAATCACCACCCAACTCAAGCAGCTGAGTGAACAGCTGGACAGCGCCATGGACGTACTCGGCATCCAACTGGGGTTCAACAGCCGTGATGGAGACTGACCGCCGCCGCTTTCTCGGCCTGCTGGCCGCTGGCCTACTGTTGCCCGCCACCCGAGTATTGGCCACCGACCACACCCATGACCTGCTGGTCAGTGCTGCCAGCGACCGCCACCAGCACTGGTTGCTGGTGACCGATGTCGAGGGTCAGACCCGCCTGCGCCACCCGCTGCCCGAACGTGCCCACCATGTAGAGCTGCACCCTCAGCAGCCCTGGGCAGCCGCTGTGGCACGCCGCCCGGGCCGTTTCATCGAAGTGGTCGACTATGCAAGCGGGCAGCAGGTCAAACGGATCGACGCCGGTGACGGCCACCATTTTTATGGCCATGCCCTGTTTACGCCGGATGGACGCTGGCTGGTCAGTACCGAGAATGAGGTGGCCAGCGGGCAAGGGCAGGTCGTCATCCGTGATGTAAACAACCACTTCGTCCAAGTAAGCCGCATGCAGAGCTTTGGGGTCGGACCGCATGAGTTGTTATTGAATGGCGGCGAAGTGATTGTCGCCAACGGCGGCATCCTGACCCGCCCGGACCGGGGCCGTGAGAAGCTCAACCTGGACAGCATGCAACCCTCACTGGCCTACATCGACCTCAAGTCCGGAACGCTGCTGGAGCAGGTCAACATGACCGCCGAAAATCATCAACTCAGCATCCGCCACATCGACCGCAACGCTGCGGGAACAGTAGTGATTGCCCTGCAATCGCAGGGGCCTGTCGACGCCAACAAACCATTGGTCGCGCTGCATCGGCGTGGCAAGCCGCTGAAACTGCTGCGCGCACCGGAGCCGATCAACAACCAGATGGAACTGTACGCCGGCAGTGCCCGCATCGACCGCTCCGGCACGATCGCCGCAATCTCCGCTCCACGCGGCAACCTGATTACCTTCTGGGATATCAAGCAGGACCGCTTTCTCACCGCCATGCGCTGCCGCGACGGCTGCGGCCTTGCCGCCACGGACCGGGCCGGGGAGTTTCTGGTCAGCTCAGGCGTCGGC
>Ga0193962_1000839_pt1 | contig 14371 bp, 13 predicted proteins | sample FB_5_MG_FD_140335 | JGI IMG/M metagenome (GOLD analysis project Ga0193962, IMG submission 140335) | Microbial mat bacterial communities from the Broadkill River, Lewes, Delaware, United States - FB_5_MG | ecosystem: Environmental > Aquatic > Freshwater > River > Microbial mats | place: USA...
AAGAAGATCCTCTCTTTGGCACATTGTAAAGAGGCGGAGAGGATATGTTAGTATTATTATACATCATCAATTCTGTTTTTATGCTGAAATCCTTAATATGCAACTCCCATGCTTTATCTTCTAGTGTAGAACTGTTTAGCTCTATAGTCATACTTTACCTTTCATTTTTCTCGTGACACAATTATACTCTATAATGCTTATTGATATTTAAACTTAAATAGATAATATATGCTTTCAATAAACTTCATCATGTGTACCAATATCAAGTAGATAAATTTCATTATCAATTATCACAATTGACAAAATCAGACGATATTCATAGTTTAGACTACACGAGTATAACTCTTTTAAATTGCCTTTGAGCTATTGATTATATTTTTAAATTTATCTTTTAGATTTGGATGTCTTTTTAAAAACTTTTTAGATTTTTTGATAAACTTATCAGATGTGATAATATCATACATCTAAATACCAATACTACCAAACAACTCATCAGGAGTCATCTTTTTAAACTCTTTACTATTACCATTTTTTATATTTTCAAGAGAGTTTAAAAGATATTTTTCATCTATTTTAAACTCTCTATCTTCTTTTAGCTTATCACTCAAAATAGCCTCTATCAAATCATCTAATTTTATCTTTAGCTCTTTAGATTTAGCTACCAACTGCTCTTCTAGTGATGGATTATTTATAACTATCTGCATTATTATCTCCTCTATTCTATTTTTCATTCTCAAAATTAAAAAACTTCACTCATTATAATACATTTCAGATAAAAAGGTAGCTAATCCATCCAAATCATACTCATAAACCTGCCATCACATCCACTCTCTTTGCGATATGAAAAAAATCTATCACTCTCACACGCTGTGCAACTAGTAGAAATCTCTATATTTTTACTCTCTACACCCATATCTAGTAGTTGAACTCTATTTATAGCACTCAAATCTAACATATATTTATCATCTTTTTTAGGGGTACAATACGCTCTATATTCCTCAAACTCTCTAGCCACATCAATTCCCACTTCATAACAACATCCTCTTATAGATGGGGCTATAAATACTGATATATCTTTGGGGTTGGAGTTGAACTCTTTTATCATTTTGGATATAGCCTCTTTGGTGATTTGCGATTTTGTACCTCTCCATCCTGCGTGTAGTGCTGATATTACCTCTTTTGATTTATCATATATAAGTATAGGCACACAATCAGCTGTAAGTATCGTAAGTACCACACCTTTTTGATTGGTTATCAATCCATCACAATCTTTGATAGCACTACTTGACTCAATCCACCCTTTGGATACCTTTTCATCTATCACCTTGACTATATTTGAGTGGACTTGATTGGCTACGATAAACTCCAATGGCTTGGAAGAGAGAGAGATATTTTTTCTATTATAGATTATATCTTGTGGGTTTTGGTTGGTGTGTAGGGCTAGAGAGTTTTGATATGCACACGAGTTATCTTTGGTAGATATATAGTAGTGGCAACTATTAGATAGATGTTTGATTTTATTTCTCATAACTACTCCTATTTTTTACTCTCTATTATATCTTTTCTCATATAATACAATAGATATTAATAATAACTTTGAGGCAGAAAATATGATAAATATAAAAATAGACAAACTGCTACATGGCTCAGATGGAGAGATGAGTTTGGAGGTAGATTTGAGCATAGATAGAGGTGATTTTATAGCATTAGCAGGGCAGAGTGGTAGTGGCAAGACTACACTTTTGAGAATATTAGCAGGGCTAGAAGATGCTAGAGGATTGATAGAGGTAGATGGTGAGGTTTGGCTAGATAGCAAAAAGACTCTACCTCCACAAGAGAGAAAGATAGGTTTTGTCTTTCAAGACTATGCACTATTTGACAATATGAGTGTTTTGGAAAATCTGCTATTTGTAAAAAAAGATAAAAAATTAGCCACACATCTACTAGCACTAACAGAGCTAGAGGCTCTTGCAAATAGAGCTCCACATACCCTAAGTGGAGGACAAAAACAGAGGGTATCTCTATGTAGAGCGATGATGAATAGACCCAAACTACTACTGATGGATGAGCCTCTATCTGCTCTTGACCCAATGATGAGAACGAAGCTACAACATGAGATATTGACACTTCACAAAGAGTTTGGTACTACTACCATAATGGTAAGCCACGACCCTAGTGAGATATATAGATTAGCCTCTCGTGTAGTTGTATTAAATCTAGGCAAAATAGTAGATGATGGCAACCCAAAAGATATACTTCTAAAGACAAATGGAAGTCAAAAGTTCTCATTTGAGGGAGAGCTTTTGAGCATCATAAAAGTAGATGTAATATATGTAGCCATAGTATCCATAGGGCAACAACTAGTAGAGATAGTAGTAAGCGATGATGAAGTAAACAGCCTAAATATAGGCGATGTAGTAAGTGTAAGCACAAAAGCATTTCACCCTATTATAAAGAGAGTTGGGTGAGGTTTGTGATTTTGGTTTAAAATTATATCAGTTGTCCCTACTAAAGAGAGGATATTAACTTAATATAAGATATAATCATTCTCAATTAATTATATCAGGACGATTGAAGCTCAATGAATATTATTAAAATAACAGTTATATATACTCTCCTATCGACTCTAATATGGGGTGCTAAAGTAAGCTCATCTTATTGGAGTAAGGGAAACTCATTTAGAGAGTATCTTATCTCAAACAACCTACCTCTGGATATTTTATCTTCTATATCCAAAGAGGATAGAAAGCTTGTATCTGATATAGATACCAATGAGCTTTTTTATGAGCTAAAAGATAGAGATGGTACTATCCTAAAAGCACTTATACCTATAGATGAGAGAACACAGATAATACTCTCCAAAAAACGACACTCTAGTGGCTATAACTTTGATATTATCCCTATATTTACCACCACCAAAGAGTGTAGAGCCACTATCGTAGTCGATAAAAATATCTCCAAAGATAGACACCTACTATCACTTAGAAAAGAGATAAAAAAACTATCAAAAGGTGTAAGAGCTGTAAAAAAAGCAAAAGATGGTGATAGTCTGTGGATACTATATGACCAAAAAATAAGATTAGGGCTACCATACTCCTCTCCCTATATCAAAGTAGCGATGATAAAGATAAAATCCTCAGAGGTGTTTGTATATAGTGATTATGATGGAAATGGATATACACATATAGATGATACTCCATTTTATGAAAGAGATGTTATCAAACCCACAAGCAAATCTACTTTTGGTATGCCTCTTCGTAATGTTCGTATCACTTCATCATTTTCTCATAGCAGATACCATCCGATACTAAAACGATACCGTCCTCACCACGGTACAGATTTTGGAGCAAGGAGAGGTACACCACTTCTAGCTGTCAATGCAGGAGTAGTGACATTCTCAGGTAGGATGGGTGGATATGGTAATGTAATCAAAATAAGACACCTAGGAGGCTATGAGTCTCTATACGCACACCAGAGTAGGCTAAGAGCCAAAAGAGGTCAAAGAGTCAAAAAAGGACAAATCATAGGATATGTAGGAAGTACAGGTCGCTCAACAGGTCCTCATCTACACTTTGGTCTCAAGCGATATGGTAAATGGATAAACCCAATGGAAGTATTGAGAAAAAAATCTATACCAACTAGCACAAGCAAAAATATCACCATAACCAAAAAGATAAAAATAGATGATGCCATAGAGAATAGAGCCAAACTAGTAAGCTATATAGAGTCAAATAGGATGAGGATAGAGAATGCAAAATAAGATAAAAGACTTCAAGACACAAAAGCTACAAGATGGTAGCTTTATAGTAACAAAACTAGCAACTTATAACCAAAATGGAGTAGATAAGTCATGGGAGGTACTAAAAGCCCACGATAGCGTAGCGATACTAATATACCACACCACCAAAGATGCTTTTGTACTAGTCAAACAGTTTCGTCCTGCTGTATATATAAACAATAAAGAGGGCTTAAGCCTAGAGCTATGTGCAGGGATAGTAGATAAAGAGTGTTCACTAGTACAGATAGCCAAAGAGGAGATAGAAGAGGAGTGTGGCTACAGTGTAGATGAGTCCAATATAGAAAAAATAACCTCCTTTTACACATCAGTAGGCTTTGCAGGAACAAAACAGACACTATACTACGCAGAGGTAGATGATAGTATGCAAATCAGCGAGGGTGGAGGAGTAGCAGACGAACAGATAGAGGTAGTATATCTACCAATTAAAGAAGCCAAAAGTATAATATATGATGAAGATGAGGTAAGAACGGCAGGACTTATGTTCTCTTTTTTATGGTGGTTTGGTGGAATGAAAAAATAGTTCTATTATAAATAATCTAAATTCTCTATTTGAAAAGATATAATTACAATATTAGAAAATAGAAGGATAAGATATGGAAGTGATAGGATATATTGAGACGGTAGATTTACCAGAGCTTGAACTTTTTGGATTGGATGCCAAAATAGATACAGGTGCTGATAGCTCCTCTATACATTGTGATGATATGATAATAGATGGTGATATGGTGAGTTTTTTGTTATATGATGAGGTGCATAAATCCTATCATGGCAAAAAGATTACTCTACCAATAGCCAAACGAAAAAAAGTAAAAAGTTCAAACGGCAAGAGTCAAGAGAGGATTTTTATCAAGACTTTGATAAAATTGGGATGTAAGAGCTATGAAGCAGAAATCTCTTTGAGTAACCGTGAAAATATGAAGTACCCTATGTTGGTGGGAAGACGCTTTATGTCTCATCGCTATTTGGTAGATGTCTCTCATAGATATATAACAAAAAAGGATAGATAGATGACTGTTTATATACTTTCAAGAAATGAAAAACTCTACTCAACCAAAAGATTGGTTGAAGCTGGTAAAGAGAAGGGGTGGAATATCCGTGTAATTGACTACCTTATGTGTAGTATTGAGATTATGAAAGGGGAGTTGGCTGTAGTCTATAATGGAGAGATGTTACCTGTGCCTGATGCTATCATCCCTCGTATTGGTGCTAGTCGTACCTTTTTTGGTACTGCTATGGTGCGTCACTTTGAGATTATGGGTGCATTTAGTACAGCTGGAAACCTTGCTATAGCAAGGTCAAGAGATAAGCTAAGAAGCCTACAAGTCTTATCAAGACATGGTGTAGATATGCCAAGGACTGTGTTTGCTTCAAACAAAGCCAATGCCAAAGATGTGATTAAACTTAGTGGTGGTACGCCACTAGTGCTTAAAATACTAGAGGGTACACAAGGTGTAGGTGTAGTTCTAGCAGAGACACAAAAAGCAGCACAGTCAGTTCTTGATGCTTTTTATGGTATGGAGGTAAACCTCTTGGTTCAAGAGTTTATCAAAGAGGCAGGTGGTGCTGATATAAGAGCATTGGTTGTAAATGGAGAGGTGGTAGGAGCGATGAAGAGACAAGGAGCAGATGGAGATTTCCGTTCCAATCTTCACCAAGGAGGAAGTGCCACATCTTATACACTAAATAGAAAAGAGAAATCAACAGCACTAGCAGCTGCAAAAGCGATGGGTCTAGGTGTATGTGGAGTCGATATGATACCCTCAGATAGAGGACCACTAGTAATGGAAGTAAACTCCTCCCCTGGGCTTGAGGGCATAGAAAAAGCTACAAGTGTAGATATAGCAGGTAAGATTATGAATTATATAGAAGAGCATATCTCACCACTAACAGATAATAAAAAGCGTCGTATCAAAAAAGATAATATAGGTGCATAGTGAGAAAAAAGTTATATAGTGTAGATATATTATTGTAGATAACCCATCTTTATCACCAAAAAACCACCAAAGCCCTATATCAAGGGCTTTGGTTCTAAAAAAAAGTTCAGATTTTCACTTTGTTGGGAAGATTTGATTTAATTGAGAAGATTTTTTCTAGGATTGCCAATTTAGGGGCTATTCATCCTACTGAAATGGTCGCTTAGGAGGTGTTTTTTGGCTAAGGTATTGCTTAGTGCCATAGATATAAATAAACTTTTAATATATTACTTGTATAATCAGCACCATATATTTTCAAACAAAAAGGTTCACTATGTTCAAGATTATACTTTTTACACTTCTCTCACTCCCTTTATGGGCAGGATTTTTCCCAAGTACGGTTCATACATCTGTTAAATCAGTACACGGCAATAGTGTTACTCTAAACTCATCTTTCCCTAGAAATGGTATGAGTGGGGTGATAGTTCACCGTTATAGTAGCGAACTATCGGCGATTAATGGTAGATTAATCCAAACCTCTGCTGGTAGAGCCAAAATAGTACACCAAAATATAATACACCACGACAATTTACCATCTGTAAATACAAAAGTATCTCCAAATGATAAAGTAATCGGTGGCTATCTATACAAAAATGTACTCCTCTTAGCACCAAGTCGTGATGTATATAAGAGAATAACATCAAGAAGTTCCAAAAACTGGATACACCCTGATTTATTTGCTGTATTTCTATCTAGTAATGGATACAACAAAGTAACAAAAGCAAATCTAAAAGAGTTTGCAAAGAGTCACCAAGTAGGACTCATATATATAGTCAAACGAAACAAAGCGATACTACTAGACCCAATATCATCAAAAGTAGTAGGGAGTAGAGCTATAAGTAACCTACCCTCACGAGGACAGTTTCCATTCTATATGAGATTTGACAAGCTATCATCAGGTTGGTTTAGTAGTGAAGCAAAAGGTAACTACTATAGTGGTGTGGGGTCGATTTAGTGTTAGATGATAAACATATAAAATATTTCAAATCCATAGTAGGAGATGATAATGTCTATAGCGACAAAGCACATCTCATATCATACTCTTATGATGCCACAAGGACTAGATTTGAGCCAGAAGCTGTAGTGTTCCCACGAGATGAAGCTGATGTGAGTAGTATATTGATATACTGTAACGCTCACAAGATAGTCATCACCCCTAGAGGTGCTGGTTCTGGTTTTACAGGTGGTGCGTTACCTACCAATGGTGGAATTGTGTTGGCTATGGAGAAGCACATGAACTCTATCCTAGAGATAGATATGGAAAATATGGTAGCAGTAGTCCAACCGGGTGTGGTCAATATGGATTTACAAAAGGCGGCAGAAGCAGTAGGACTATTCTATCCACCAGACCCTGCTAGTGAAGAGTATTCTACTATAGGTGGCAATGTAAGCGAAAACGCAGGAGGTATGAGAGCAGCAAAGTATGGCATAACCAAAGACTTCGTAATGGCTCTTCGTGCCGTACTACCAAATGGTGATATAATCCGTGCAGGTAAACGAACTATCAAAGATGTAGCAGGATACAATATAGCAGGTATCCTAATAGCTAGTGAGGGGACTTTAGCAGTTATCACAGAGATTACACTAAAGCTTATACCAAAACCCAAATTTACCAAAGCGTATATGGGAGTATTCCCCTCTGTAGATGATGCGATGAATGCAGTATTTAAATCCCTCTCAGCAGGAGCAAACCCAGTGGCTATGGAGTTTATGGATAGTTTGGTAGTCCAAGCACTCAAAGAGAAACTAGGTATTAAATTACCTGAAGATGCAGGAGCGTTGCTTATAGGTGATGTAGATGGTAATGTGATAGAAGAGGTAGATTTTCAACTCGATACACTAGAGAAGTCATTTAAACAAAATGGCGTACAAGAGTTCGTAGTAGCTCACGATAAATCCAAAAGAGATGAATTATGGTACGCAAGAAGAAATGCCTCTCCATCTATCACAATCTTTGGCTCAAAAAAGCTAAATGAAGATATATCAGTACCTAGAAGTATGTTACCCAAAGCACTAAAAGAGATATACGCTATAGGTGACAAATACGGCTTCAAAGTACCATGCTTCGGACATGCAGGAGATGGTAATATCCATGTAAATGTGATGGTAGATGGAAGCGATACAAAACAGCTAGAAGATGGACACAAAGCGATAGAGGAGATATTTGAACTAGTAGTAGATATGGGAGGCACACTAAGTGGAGAACACGGCATAGGCACAAGCAAAGCCCCATTTATGAGTATCGCATTTAACCAACTAGAGCTAGATTTATTTAAAAATATCAAAAAAGCCTTTGATGCAAATAATATCCTAAACCCTGGGAAGATGGGTTTGCCTAGAGGAGAGCAGATATGAGCATTTTATCCCAAGCTATAGAGAGAGACTCTATTATAGAGGTTAAGCGTATTATAAAAGATGGAGTAGATTTAAATAAGCCTATTTTGATAGGTGAAGAGTATGATTTGGATGATTATGATGAGATTTCACCTCTTTTTTATGCTATTCGTAAATATGCCTCTTTGGAGATGATTGAGCTATTTTTGGAAAATGGTGTAGATATTTATCAAAGAGATAGTGATGGTGTATCTGCTCTTGATATGGCTATCAAATTCAAGAGGCTTGATGTGATAGAGTTCTGTATCGCCAAAGGGTTTGAGCTAAATAGCACAAAACGAAAAAGTGGTATCACTCCTGTGATGTTGGCATCTTGCTTTTCCAATATCGAGATGATGGCTCTACTTCTTGATAATGGTGGAGATGTCAATGTAGCCGATAAATCAGGTATGTCACCCAAAGATTATGCCAAAAAACTAGGACAAAAAAAGATGATAGCCTACCTAGATAGTAGAGGTGCTAAATATAATATATATGAGAATGATTAGCCAAATAGATTTTATAGCCATTATGTAATCAAATTGTAATCAAATTGTAATATACTTCTATATACATAATCACAAAAGGAAGCTTTCTTACAATGAAAAAAATATTACTCTCATCAGTGGCATTGGCTACTATCACAACACTATCTATGGCTGACTCTGAGTTATCTCACCTAAAAAAAGAGATGGCTACGATGAATAAAAAGATTGAAGCACTCGAAGCTCAAAAATCTTCAAAAGGTGTAGTAGAAGTTATGCCTATCCAAAAAGGCACACTTGTCAAGTCAAAAGTACCTCTATTGGAGTTTAGTGGTACACACTATTTAGGATTTGTAAATGATACACCTAATGGTGGAACTGCTACCAATAAATTTGAGACTAGAAGAAACTACCTTCAAGTAAAAGGGTATTTTGCAGAAGATTCAAAAGATTACATTAGAGTTACACTAGATACACATCAAGATAGTACAACTGGTGATTGGGGATTAAGATTAAAATATGCTTACCTATATCTTGATAATATCTTGCCATATACAGGTGTTGAGATAGGTCAAGTACATAGACCATGGATTGATTATGAAGAGCATCATGGTTGGTTCTATAGAAGTATCTCCAAAGTATTGGTAGAAGATAGTAATGCAGCTGATTTTACCAACTCAGCAGACATTGGAATAAACTTCAAAACAAAAACAGACTACTTCTCATCTGAACTAGGTATCCTAAATGGTGCAGGGTATCATGGCATTGAAGATGGTGTAGGATTGAGTGCAGAGTGGAGACTTACAGGACATATATTAGGTACAGGAAAGTCCAAAGAGAAATCAAGTACAACTTATGCCAATATCTCATTTTTTGGACAAGCTAATCAAGACTATCTCAAAAAAGGAGATGCTATTAGTAAAGACTTTACATGGTATGGAGTGCACGCTGTCTATAATCAACCAGAGTTCTTAATTTCAGCACAATATATCCAAGCTACAGATGGTGGAGCTTCTTATAAAGGAGATGGTTTCTCAGTAAATGCTGAATATAGATTTATGGAAGACTGGAATGCTTTAGCACGATATGATAGCTACTCTCTTGATACAGGAGTTGATAAAAAAAGAACTATCGCAGGTATAGCTTATGAGTATAACAAAAATGTTGAGTTTATAGTAAACTACCTCAAAGTAGAAAATGGAGCTAAACCAGCCAATGATAGTGATGCTATAATGTTTACTGCTTGTGTGGAGTGGTAATTAAAGTTAGATATAAGATACTTTAGATATAATTCTCTCGCCTCTTCTCAGACCTGTGCAACGGTATTGAGAGACAACGGGTCAGGATGGGAACATAGCAGCCCACCTTTCTCTACCGTGTGCCGCAGAAATCTGGGGAGAGGTACTTCATTATTACTTAACATATACAAAATAATATATTTGTTGAGAGGTGGCCGAGTGGTCGAAGGCGCACGACTGGAACTCGTGTATGGGGCAACTCATCGAGGGTTCGAATCCCTTCCTCTCAGCCATAAAATCAGACAAAACCTACGAAATATCAATTCTTGACATAAATCAAGCTAATATTATTTATCATTAACTATAATCAATCTCTTAATATCAAGCAAAACAAGGAGAATATATATGAACTATCCAGATTTTTATAAAGAGGTAACACCAATCAAACTATACGACCCACTAAGTGATTTTTTGGGTGCATTAGCAGATGGAGAGATAGAGATAACATATCTTGATTGTGTCAAACTAGCAGGACACTCATGCCCTACAGTTGCAGGTGCATATCTAATGGCACAAGAGGGATTAAAAGCTCTATATCCTGATGAGACTCCACAAAGAGGAGATATACGAGTGCAGATGAGAGATAATGTAGAAGATGGAGTCACAGGAGTAGTAGCAAATATTATCTCATTTATAGTAGGAGCAGGAGAGAGAGGAGGCTTCAAAGGGATAAAAGGCAAATTCAATAGAGCAAATCTATTGAGTTTCAATGCCGATATAACTCATGATGTGAGATTAACAAGATTGGACACAGACCAAAGCATATCACTCTCATACAATCCATCTATAATAGAAACCGATGAGAGAGTTATGCCACTAATGGGCAAAAATCTACAAGGCTTAGCATCAAAAGAGGAGAAGATACTCTTTAATAGTTTATGGCAAGAGAGAGTGGAAAAAATCCTATTGTCTAATGAGCTTTATAGTGAAATGATTGTTATGGAGTAGGAGCAAACCCATCTGTTTGGCTCACAGAAGATGTGAGAGAGCCAAAGTTTTACCTTACAACCCCTCCAACCAAACCTCAACATCGCTATCACTTGACATCTTCCAGTCTGCTCTTGGGCTTAGGGATATTGTTTGGAATAGATGAATATTTTTTCGTTGCATAACCAAGAGACCATAAAAGAACTTATATATTTTACTGTATGGTGTCGATTTATCGCACCTTAAAAATAATATTTTTTTATAAAAAGCTTATTTCTAAGTAATTTTTTTCTATCTTCACAGAATTTTTATTTTATCAATCTTTACCATAACCCTCATCGTCTCTTTGATAGATATTATCATCTGTTTTAGGTGCATCAAATCATCATTTGATAGCTCTATCTTGTCCTTTTTACGATATTTTAGCCACTTATCAATCACCTTATAGCTTCCTATCTCATACTCATATATCTCTTTTGTTACTCCATTTATCTCTATATCACTATTGAGGCTTAGAGTATCATCTTTTAGTGTTATACTCTCCACCAAACGGCTACCTTTGAGTCCATTTACTTGTATAGTCTTATCTTCTAATTCATCTTTGAGTAGGTGTAAATCAATTAGCTTTTGACCCAATAGAGCGTATCTCTCAAACAACTCTTTATCATCTGTAAAAGGCACTTTGGGAAAGTCTATCTTTAGAAACTCAAAATATTTCTCTCTATATTTTTGAGAGTGAAGCCGTGCATAGATATAAGCCATTATCTCTTCTGGAGTTGGTGCAAATTTTAAAGTTTTCAAAAAGTTATTAAACTTATCTGTAAAGTTTGGTTGTTTCTCTATCTCTCCCATATTTTCGTGGTAGAGGTATAGAGGTGCTATGTATGATGGTGAACAAATTAATTGATTTGCTGTTATATTATTTGAGACAAAAATATGTTTAAATTTATTAACTACTTGATTTTTATCAAAAATTAGTCCTAAATTATTTTTTGAAAAGTGTTGCATCACTTCTAATCTAGGATAAGATACAAAACCTTTACTTTTTCCACTAAAAGAAGTATATCTATAATCAAATGGTCTATATAATATTTTTACTTTTTTATGTATATTTTTAGATAAATCCTCAATTGATTTTTCTAATTTCCAATCCCTAGTATCATCTTTTATATTATATTTTTCTCTTAATTCATACTCATCTTTAGTTAAAAAATCATTTACAAGTTTATTTAAATTATTCATAGAATAGTGAATAGTAATCTCATCATTTAAAGTATTTATACCACTACTATAAACATTAAAAATATCCGTAACACTCATAAACTCATTATACTCCTCAATATTTTCATCATCTTTATAAACGAAAAAATAGTTAGGCTCTTTTATCTCCAACTCTCTCCACTCTATAGACTCCAAACTGTTTTTTTCCAAAAAGCTTAGTTTCTCTTTTCTACTAATTAAACCGTTTTCTAGCGTTGAGTAGTAGTATAGTTTTTTCTCTTTTGGTCTCTCTTTGTGTTTGATAAATATAGATATATTGACTCCCACCATAATATCAAATACATTTTTATCACCCTCTTTTTTAAGAGTATTACCATGTAGATTTATGATATATATCTCATCAAAACTATTGAGTAGTGACTCTCTCATCTTCTTATGCACTAATCCGTCCAAAAAGCTATTATTGGTTATCACTCCCACTACTCCAAAACCTGCTTTGTCTATCTTCATTTGAGCAAACCTAATGAATTTAACATAATCATCATTGAGAGGTTTGATATTTTTCTCATTGAGTCCTATCTTGTAATCTTCCAAGAGTCTGTTGATTTTGGTATCTTTATTTTTTGAATTACTATTATATGGAGGATTACCAACTACCACCAAAACATCATCTGCTCTTTTTATCTCTTGTGCTTTTAGTGTCTCCTCTTCGAGATATGGCAAAAAGTTGCTTATGCTATGAGATGATAAATCAAGCGTATTAGTAAGATAAATACCCAATCTCTCATCGTTACTAAACTCTATATTTTTGGCTTTAAGTTTTCTCATTAGATTGGTGTGAGCTACTATATAAGGGGTAAAAAGCAGTTCAAACCCAAAAATATCATTTACTATCTTATCTTTTATCCTCTCACGATATAGCTCATCATCAGCTTTGAGAAGTAGCTCATCAAATATATTCAATAAAAATGTACCAGTTCCTGTCGCAAAATCCAAAACTTTTATATCTTTGTTTAGGTATCTATCTTGTAGATTAAACTTTGTCTGTAAAATATCACCCACACTAGTTGTGATAAATTTAGTCACCACTGATGGAGTGTAATATACGCCACTCTCTTTACGATTTTCGGTAGCTCGAAGATTGTCATACTCTTTTAGAAACACCTCATATAGATATATTATCAAATCATCTTTTGTCTTTTTCTCATTTTTTTGGATATATGAGACATCAATTAAGTTTAGATTTTTGACTATCGCATTAATAGAGAGTTCTATACTTTTGGGTCTTTTAAATCTCCAATACCCTGTATCCAAAAACTCTATAAGCAAAGAGTAATATTCAGGAATATTGATAATAGGGTCTCTCTCAATCTCACTAAATCTCACATTATCAAGCCTCGCTACAAAAAGCCCATAGACCAAAGATTGAGAATATATATCACAAAACTCATCTAATGAGTAGTTGTAATTTAGTGAATTTCCAAACTCCTCAAATAGAGAATTTAATCTCTTGTGAAATTTGGTTATAGAGTTTCTATCATCTTGGATATAATCTCTAAGAGAGGTAGCCAAATAAAACGCTTGAAAACTTAAAACCTCGATAACTTTGGTAGATGACTTAATAAGAGTATACTCATAATTAAAAAAGCTATTGATGATATTTACTATTGAGTTTTCATCATCTATAGAGGCTTTTTGTGTCACTTTACCATCATTTAAGAGGATAAAGTCCCTATAGTTTGTGATTAAAATATTTTGAGAAGTTTTGTTATATTTGGCTATCTGTTTGGAGTCTATAAGCTTATTGAGGTCATAATCCAACTTTTTGCACTCAATATAACCAATTAACTTTTTAAATAGAGTTATATCAGCTTTGATTACCTTAAAATCAGGAGTTCCCTCTTCATCACTCTCTTTTTTGGCTTCATGGATAACCTCAATAAGGTTATCTAATTTCAGCTCATTGAGTAAATTCTCTAAAGGTGTTCTAAATGTATGTTCTGTGGATTTGTCATTGTTTTTATCTATAAAATCTTTATACTCTTTTAAATTCATAATATGTACTCTTTCTATATTTTGTGGGATAATTAATTTTTGAATTTTAATAAAAAATTATAGCGTATTTTTGTAGATAGTAGATTATAGTAAACTCTACTTACAACCCCTCCAACCAAACCTCAACATCGCTATCACTTGACATCTTCCAATCTGCTCTTGGGCTTAGGGATATTGTTCCTACTTTGGGAGCGTCTGGCATACATGAGCGTTTGAACTGTTGGGTGAAAAATCTTCTTA
>Ga0193962_1000842_pt1 | contig 14356 bp, 5 predicted proteins | sample FB_5_MG_FD_140335 | JGI IMG/M metagenome (GOLD analysis project Ga0193962, IMG submission 140335) | Microbial mat bacterial communities from the Broadkill River, Lewes, Delaware, United States - FB_5_MG | ecosystem: Environmental > Aquatic > Freshwater > River > Microbial mats | place: USA...
AGGCTCCTCAACTGTTTGGGACAGTAAATTTGCTTCAAAATTGGACTGCTAAACTGTTTGGGACACCAAATTTGAATCGAAATTGGACATCTAAACTGTTTGGGACACCAAATTTGAATCGAAATTGGACTGCTCAACTGTTGGTTACACCAAATTTGAATCAAAATTGGACTCCTCAACTGTTTGGGATAACGAATTTGAATCAAAATTAGGCTCCTCAACTGTTTGGGACAGTAAATTTGCATCAAAATTGGACTACTAAACTGTTTGGCATAACGAATTTGCATCAAAATTGGGCCCCTTAACTGTTTAGGATAGTAAATTTGAATCGAAATTGGACTGCTAAACTGTTTGGAATAATAAATTTGAATCAAAATTGGACTCCTCAACTGTTTGGGACACCAAATTTGAATCGAAATTGGACTACTAAACTGTTTGGATTTGAATCGAAATTGGGCTGCAAGACTAGTGGTAATCTTGCTTGCTCCACAATATTTATTTATAGGCACAAAGAACAAACCCAGTAACTATAATAGCACTGGGTTTTTTGTAGTTTATGCAAAACACTCAAAAGTTTTACAACAATAAATCTAATTCAATAATTGCTAAAAGACATTATTAATATCTAGGAGACATAAATTTATCAGCTAATTTTTATTTCTGTTTTTTGCCAATAACAATACCATTATTAGTAAGATTACCAGCAATTTTTTCGACACTCCTACCAATAACAAAACCACCCAGCCCTATCTCAAGCAGATCCCAAAAATTTGGAGGTAAATTAGCAGGTGGCAAATTAAATACTTTAGAAATAAAGTATTCGTAAATAACAATAAATCCGAAAGCAAGCATAATAATTGGTCGCCAACAACGCTGCAAGGTATTACCATTAACTTCGGCTAAAACAATATCGCGCTGAACATCCATCATTTTACCAGCAAAAGTGTTAATAACATCTTTTATCTCTTTATCTAAAGCTAGTCGCTCCTTATCGGTAGTAACAATTTTGTCGATAATACCAGAAACAGCATTTCCTGCATCTTTAACTATACTACCCTTTAAAATATCAAATAGTGCCATTTGTTTTAAAATTTTGGCATGCTGCCTGTTTTTGTTCAATGTTTCTAATTCTAACAGAATGATCGTTAAGTCTGCTAGTATTAACCTCGCCATGACTATACAGTGTTCTAATCTGTTCGGCCTGTTGTGCTGTGATATTCGATAATCGCTCAACCGAGCTAATAAGAATATCCATTTTTTTACCAAATCGCGTTGCAATAATCCGGGCAACAAAAAGCGATGTAGAGAAGCCTGCTGCTAATACTCCCGAGAGTATCCATATTTTAATATCCTCCATTAAGCAATCCATTTTCGGTTAATATTGCTTTAATAACCTCTGGTGGATAAACCTTTAAAGGGTTACTACCTGGACGCATTTGAGCATGTGGCATATCGCAATATTTCGGCTGAAAATTGCCACCCCAATACAACTCGTTCTCTTTTAACGCCTCTTTGTAAGTATCCCAGCCAAATTTATAGTCTTGGTAATTCCATATAGCTTTGCCTCCTAATAAAGGAACGGCATCAAACGCTTCGCCATAAGCATGAAAACTCTCGCCAGGTGCTGCATTGGTAACTAGCGATGTGTTTTTCTGAGGACCTACATTGTTTAAAATATCTGCAAGGAAACTAAACCCCATTGCATCAAGCTTATCCATTTTTTTGGCTATTGTTGCCCATTTGTGCGATTGTCTATAAAGAATTGCCTGCTCTTCGAGGGTTCGTTGGGTACAATATATTAATAATTGTACACCTTGTGTATTACATAATTCTTGTACCTGTTTTGCTTTTAATTCCATTTCGGGAATTAAACTTTTAATACTTCTACTTGCCATAATTATTGATTTAAGTATTTGTTAATAACTATTTTATCTACGTGGATAATAATCTAAGTATGACAAATTTGTGGAAGTACTTTATGCTTTACAAATTGTATAATAAGCAACAACATACCACTGTAAACTAGTGTGTAGTTATTGTTATTCTTTGCAACTAAATAGTAGTGATACATACTGAAATTAAGGCTATTACTATCTGTTGTTGCGTTTAAAATACTGACTTATTAATACTAATAGTTATTGAATATGTAGGCTTATATGAACTATTAGATAGTCTTTCTAAGATTACGATATATACATCGTGATGTATTTATATGATACCATGTAAACATATAGTATCAGCCCAAAATAGTTTAGTAAACACTTTGGTGGAGGAACGAAAAAATTCAAACCCAAAAATCAGATATAACTCAAAATAAGCTCTCATACAGCATTGAAAAACAATGTCTACCATTTACAAATTATATACAAGAAGTGTAAAGAACAACATGAAAAAGCAAAGCAAATACGCCCCTCTCCTATTCTTTAAACACTGATTTGCAGCGTGTTTGCAAGATGCTTAGGTTTGTCTCCGAATTCAAATAAAAGAGTCTCTAAGCAAACTGCTTTTAGTTTTAACAACCTTTAATATTTAAGTGTAATGAGCGAATAAATTGAATAAAGAGAAATAGAAAAAGTCTGGACAAACAGATGAGAAAAGTAAATAATATAATCACAAGAATTAAAATGAGAGAAACAAATGTAAAATCAGAAAACGCAATTTTAGCTATGCTCATTGAGCAGGAAGCCATAAATAAACTCGATAACCTATCGAAAAGCATATTAAATCAAAAAGAAGAAACTGAAAAGCTTAGATATTTAATGAAAGAGCAATCAGAAAATATAAATGAGTTTTACTCCCGACTTGAAAATTCAAATCAAGAGATAAACTCTATAAGAAATTCAATTTCAATTGGCGAAGCAAGAGATGATGAACGATCTGGAGAAATTAAAAATATAAGCATTTATATAGAGAATGTTAATAATGATATTACCACTACTAAAGCTAATATAGCAGCCCTTGATGGTAAAATTAAAGCTAACACCTCAGCAATAAAAGATTTAGGTCTTCATTCGGATGAGACAGATAGTGAGCTTAACAGTGTAAAAACAGATCTTAAAGGTTTAAACACAACAGTTGAATCTCATATTCAGAGCGTTGTTCAAGATATTAATAATATTAATTCTTTTATAGAATCTATTGATAGTAAAGTTGGTGTAAATGGTTCAGCAATTGAAGTATTTGAATCTAATCTAGGAGTTGTTAATCAAGACATTACCACTACTAAAGCTAATATAGTAGCCCTTGATGGTAAAGTTAAAGCTAACACCTCAGCAATAAAAGATTTAGGTTCGCATTCAGATACAATTGATAATGAACTAAATAACATTAAAAAAAACCTTTTAGAAATAACTAAAAGAGGTGAATATCAACTTGGATTTTTGGATGAGGTAGCTAAAGAAGTATCTGTTTTTGAAAACCTTTTAGAAAACTTAAGACGAGATGTTAATAGAATAGATTCATCATTAACCAACCATTTAAACAACGGCGGATTAATTCCTAGAATAGGATAAAGTGAATAAAAAAAGATAAATGTTTACAGTATATGTAAACAAAATAATTAATTAAAAAAATAGAAAATTATGTCAGATAATTTAATCGAAAATAATTTAAATGAAGAGTTAACCGTGCAGGTTAATAAAGAAGAAGGTAATTCAGAATTAGAGCTAATTGTAGAAAATACAGATTTTCCAATAGTTCCACCAGGGGACCCAAATCATGGAAATCCAGTAGTACCTGGTGGACTAATCCCACCTCCAATAGTTCCATATGGGGATCCCCGAGAATGGGATCCTCGTTACAGGAATATTGGAATAACAGGTAAAGTAATTGATTTTGTAACAACGAAAGTAGCAACAGGATTAACAGTATGTGCCTGTTATCGTACCGATACGGATAACCTTAGAATATTGGGATCGGCTACTACAAAAAATGACGGAACTTATTTTCTTAATCTAGAGGCAGATAGTGTAGGTGACTTCACTCCTCCTTTTGAATTAGAAATAACTGTTTATAGTGCTAAAAATCAGTTAACGTCAGATAAGCAAAATATTGTCATAGTTGATAGCTTTAGAAAAAACTATATGAGTAATATTAACGCTTTCACTCTGCCATCAGTTAAAGGAGTTGTTAAACGTAAAAACAATATGCCAGCAACAAACTGTTTGGTTGAGTTGTATAATGATAATCTCATAGGTACTGAATCAAATTATATTTTAGGTTCAGCAATAACAAACATAAAAGGTGAATACGAAATATCTTATACGCCAGATGCTTCAGGCAATAGTTCAAATCTTAGACTTGGTTTTTATAACAACGAAGATATTGTAAAAACTCAGGGAAAAGATGTTAAATATAGATCAAGAAGTAGTTTTCCTATTGATGTAAATGAAGTTATTATTGAAAACGAACCCGTTACAGAAGAACCATATATTGGCGACATTATGTTTAACGAATTTGGAGATAGAGCTTATGAAGTTACCAATATTAGTAAAACAGATGATGGCTGGAATATTACTAAAAATCTAAAATCAATAACAGATAATGACGAACATTATACAACTAACTGGACTGTTTATTACGATTCGAATGTAGAAGGATGGTTTAGAATCCCTGTAATAAAAATATCAACACAAGATAAATATAAAGGCATTAGAACTATTAATTCTAAACCTTATCTATCATCAGGGGAATATCAGAACTATGATTCAACAGAATCATACACTTATAAAGTTACAAATGAGAAGTATAAAATTAGCACCTCGCCTCTTTTAATTACAAATAATAGACTAGAAATAGTAAATTTTAAGTTTATATCCGATTCGTTAGACTTATATACTCGCATTATTAGACGCGAAAATGAGTTAATACCTCAATATAAATCCAAATCAAAATATTCTGAAAATATACCTGTAAGACAATTTGGTAAAGCTTATAAAAAGAAAGAAAACCCTTTTGTTGCTTTATTAACTGGTGTGGCACCAGAAGATGTTGAAATCCTAAATCAGGCTAGAAGCTTTAATAGTGGACTAAAATTGGATTTAGAGGATATTATATTTGGTCTTATTAAAAATGGAGTAAAGGCTAATATTGAATCAATTTTTTCAATATCTACTAGAGTTTTGATAAGCAAAATTAACAAGGCTGTTGATGATAAGGTTATTCCAGAGCAGCCAAATGTTTTATATCGATTAGATAAGCTTAAGGATAAAATATTTAAGTTATACAATGGTGTATATAAACCCTTTTTCGAAGGAATAAAAGATTTAAGTATTATTGAAGTAGAAAATAATAAACTTATAAAGTATAAGTTTATTAAAAGACTATTAGAATACAGATACGAAGACAAAAAAATTGATAACGAGTTTTGGACGATTTTAAATTTGTCTACATATCATGAAACAGCTCTTAGATTATTTGTTAAGTATGGCGAATTATGTGGTAATGACAACACAATATTAAACCATTTTGTTGCGAATGGACATTTTAAACCTATTAATTACTTATTGCAATTAAGAAGAAAAGAAATTCCATTTACAGAAACACTTAGAAACCAGATTAACAAAAGAATTGAAGAATTACACCCAACTCGATCTCTTTTACTTAGATTGGCAAACTCTTCATTATCATTAAAGAATGATCTGTTTGACAATTTGAAAAAGAAACTTATATCTATTAGAGAGGATAGCTCTGACCATTTCTTTGATTTAGGAGTTAAAAATGGAAAAGAGTTCAATATATGCAAAGATAAAATTCGTGACTATTTAGAAGTAAACAGCACAATTTTTGACGATTTCTTTGTTAAATCAGGTGGAACTAAAGAAGATTGGTTAAAATTTTTAACAATTATTCAGAGAGTTTATAGTTTAACAAAAGATAATAATTTTGAATCGGTGGTAGCTTTAATTGCCAACAATTATTACTCGGCTTATGATGTAGTAATGGCAGGAAGAACAAAATTTAATACAAAAACAATATCTGTTTTAAACGCCGATAATCAGAAATTTATTTTTAATGCTGCTGAACTGAAGGTCAACAAAGTATTGGCAATGTTAAACAAATATTCAAGCTCAACAAATAGTGCATTACCTAGCAATATTAAGAATAGTAATTCAATTGGCAATGGCGTACAACTTCTTACGCTACCCGATATGAAAGTACTATTTGGTGATCAGAATATAACTGATACTAAACATGGTGACTCTGTATTAAGTCCGGCTGCATATCTTGTTGACATATTAAACTTGTTAAAAAAATTTAAGATAAACGATTCAAATAATTTATTTGACTTGTTAAAACAACGCAGACCCGACATTGATAAAATTCCATTGAATTGTGCCAATGCAATTACCCCTATCCCATATATCGATTTGGTAATTGAGATATTAGAGAGTGCAATTATTAAACCTGGGAATGAGGACGTTTTTAATACAACAAAGGATGCCGATGAACTAAAAACCAATCCTGAATATTGTAATTATGCAGTATACGATAAAATTAAAGAATCAAACATTACTTCATGGAATCATCGACCATTTGATATGGTTAACGAAGAGATGAAAATTTATAGTCAGGCTTTAGGTATTAATAGAAGTAAACTAGCAGAATCTTTTACTGGAATTGAAGGGTGTGTAAACCCATATTTCGATATACTTGGTTTTACTAATAAAGACATTGAGCTTTTCTCGCAATCAACAACTTTACCTTTTCTTAATGAGCTTGTCTCTGAACATATAACCAATAATGTAAAACAGTACAGAGTAGACATTACTAATTTTCTTGATAAAACAAGTATGCATCTTGACTACTTAGAAATGTTATTGTCATCATACTATGTTAACCCTTTATCGGACGGAGAACGAACAACAATTCATTTCGAAAAGAAATTACAACTAGCTAATGCTTATCTTGAATTTATTGGCAAAGAACAATGTTTCTTGTTTTTAACTCGTATGTATCAATTTCAACGTTTGTTAGAGGCTACTAAATGGAGTGTAAGTGTTTTAGATTCTGTGCTTATTAATAATTCAGATATATTCTCATCTGTTTCTGACCCAGATATCACGAATCCTAAAATAAGCAATAAAGCTTTAGAAAGTGTTGGTAAAGCCAAGATGATGCAGATATCGTTAAATATTACAGATAGTCAGTTGTCAAAACTTTTGGGTAAGGTTAATCTTTTAGAATATGCCAACGAAACTAATGCTTTTAACAAATTGTTTATCGAAAATAATTTATCTAGCAAAAATAAAGAAAAACTCAAACAAGTGCTTTCAGGACAAAGTAAAGTAGTATATGTTTTTGAATATAAAAATCCTAATCTAATAAATCCGTTGTCACCTTTTGCTGAATTTTTGTGCAAAAAATTAGATTTAAAGGAATCTGTATTTAGAAAGATACTTTTCTTATTCGAAGAAGTAGATGAAAAGCTTGTTATTACAGAGGAGAGTATAGCAAGATTGTTTTTAGCCAAAAAGCTTATTCAGTTAATGAATAATGATGCTTATCTTTTTGCGCTTACATGCAAAAAAGTTCAAAAAGTTAATGGTTCTACTGAAATCATTTTCACGAAAAAAACAGATCTTTACGATGTTATAAAAACCTGGTTCATAAACCATTTAAATAAAGACCAAATTGAATATGTAAATGGAGATACTACTAAAATAGTTAATATAAATCTTTCTCCTGAAGAAATTGAGGATTATATTAACAGTATATATGACGATGTTTTAGATAGTTTTACTTCTGTAGAAACATCGAAAATGCTAGATTATTTGACTTATTGCAGACTACATGAAGCTTTAAATGCCGTAGTAATGTTTGATGAAAATGATAATTTAACAGAATTCTCACAGTATATATGTGATTCTTTAAATATTTCTCATGATGATATTAAAAGACTAAGTTCTGAACTTGGAAAAGTGATTAATAATAAAAGTATTGATCTATTTGTTTCTGCTTATGAATTAATGGAAATAATAAACATTGGAGCAGAAGACTTTGTTAATATTTGCAAATTTACAAAATCAGGAGATCCTGAAATCAAACAAATACTATCAAATAAAATAACTGATTCAAAAAAGCTTGTTGATACATGGAAATTTCTTGTGTCAAACAAAATTGATATAAATGAATTGTTATTTTTATTAGGACAGTCAACTGATAATTATAATGGTTGTGAAGAAAAACTATCAACTTTAGCTAAAAATTTACTATCTGAGAAGATTGCTTTAGGAGCTACACTTGCTAAAGAGGATAGTAAATTCAAAAATCCTATTCAGGAGATAAAGCTAGATAACAAGTCAAAAGAAGCTATTAAAACATATATTTATGTTGGATTACTTAAGTTAACAGGAGAAGAGGAAAGTAATATCGAAAAGTATTCTACTATTAAGGGATATTTTAAGCTAAATGAATATATTTTAAATAATGTTACCTGTCAGTGGAATGAAGAAGAACAATTATTTCAACCAACAGACAGAGCTATAAATGATGTTTTAACTATTCTTAAGAAGATTTATAAGGCCTTACTTATTTATAAAATGTTTGACATAAATGATAAAGAAATTGAGAATATTGATATTAAGACTTTGCCTGTTAATATTTATGATATGCCTGTTTCTGCTAATGAAAAAGAGATACACTTCTCTGATTTTAAAAAATTAGCAACTGCTTGTATTGCTAGTAGGTATCTTAAGAAAGGTAAAAACCCTTTTAATTTTCTTAGCCTTATTCAATCATCCCCATCTAATATTAAAGCAAACTTATATAACTATATTGATTTTTCTGTTATGTTACAATTATGGAAACATAATCAGATGCTACTAGACGACAAATATAATACAGATTTACAATGGTTAATAGATGTTGGAGAGATTTATAATCACCTTAAAAAGTGTAATATTCTACCTGAAGAGGCACTTAACCTTATTATAACCGATGATATATCTGCCGATAGCATTCGTTTATTCGTAGATAAAACCAAAAAATGGTTAAATAAGGATGTTTACCAAAAAGTAGTTGGTGAAGAACGCAATAAGTTACGTATTAAGCAACGTGATGCTTTAGTACAGTATATTCTTGAAATTGATAATGGCAGAACATTTAAAGATGATAACGATCTATTTTCGTATTTCTTAATTGATACTCAAATGACTCCTGCTGTTAATAGTAGCAGAATTGTACAAGCAACACTTGCAATTCAGTTATTAGTTCAACGTATTCAGATGAATCTTGAACCTAATGTAACTATTGATAATGGCGACGAGAGAAAATGGCAATGGATGAGCCTATACAGAGTGTGGGAAGCAAACAGAAAAATATTCTTGTATCCCGAAAACTGGATAGAGCCAGAGTTACGCGACGATAAATCGCCATTTTTTAAAGAGTTAGAAAAAGAACTTACAAGCAACGAAATTACTAAAGAATCTATTGAGAAAAATTTTGCTGGTTACATCTCGAATGTCGCGAAAGTGGCAAATATTGAGGTTTGTCAAATGTATAACGAAGAGATTGATTCCTATTCTACTTTGCATGTTATTGGACGTACTCGTTTTGAACCTAAAGAATATTTTTATAGAACACTTGTTAATAAATCGTACTGGACTCCTTGGGAGAAAATGGGTATTGAAATTAATACAGAGCATATTGCTCCTGTAGTTATTAATGATAGACTTGTTGTATTTTGGTTAGAATTTTTTGATGAGGCTAAAGAGCCTTTAGAAGATGATCTGAAAGAAGATAGCACAATTAAAAAAGCTCAAAAACAATATAGAATTCAAATATGTTGGAGCGAATATGTTGATAAAAAATGGTCGCAAAAGAAATTTGGTAATAATGATGTATTTGTTGATTACAAGACAGGTGACGAGCAGGCTAACAAATTAAAATATCGCCTAGTATACGAAGTCAATTGTATTACTAATAAGACTGAAATTGATAAAGCAAAAGAAAATGAAAAACCTGCTGCTGTTATCGCTAACTGTTTACATGTAATTGCACCAAAATCCATAATAAGTGCATCGTTTGGAGTAGAGTGTTATAATCATATTCTTGTTACCAGAAAAGAGCTTTTTTGTGGCCAGAGTTATAGATTAACACGAGGTTTAAGAAGAGTTGGGCAAAAGATAATGACAAGCACCGAATTTACCTCTTTCTCTAAGTCAAACTGGATGTCTTTACCTGTTATGTCAACAAATGGTACAGCTGTTATTCATAATGTTATTGAGAATAATAATGGGCTGACTACTCTTGTTTATCCGCATCAGTATCCTGTTTTCTATTGCAATTCTCCATTTATTGTAGAGAATGGTACGCAATCTATAATCTTTATCCCATCAGAGAAAGCTAACAATAATAATATTATTGACACCTTTGTTCCTGTATTGGATACTGTATTAGATCCTATTTTAGATGATGATCAAGAGATTGGTTATTTAGGTGATTGTGAGACTGTAGACCATGAGGATACGTTGCATCATGACTTTACTGATCGTGATTCAAATATGACATATCAAAAGAATCTACCTTGTAATAATACTAGGACTTTTGTGTCGGTTGATAGAGCACAAAATAATGATAGTTCTAGAAATGCTCCTATTGTAGCACCTGGACTTACGGAAAATCCTAATATGCCCCAATTTAATTACTCGTATAAACCTGTTATTAATGCCTATTTAGGTTATCTCCCTTTTATGGAAAATTTAAGACGCAGCCTAGAGGTTTATGGTGTTGAAGGTGTTCTTAATTCGCAGAAAAAGCCATTAATGATTAATAATCAAGAGAAAATGGTAAGTATTGTTACTGTTACACAAAACAAGGATTATAGTAATCTTTATAAGCAGCAATCAAATATACAATATCTTACCGATTTCGAAATGAATAGCGAGGTTATTGCAAATGTTCTTGCTGATAGCAACAATTCTGATTACAATATGAAATATATTGCAGAGAAGTTTGAATACAATCTAAATGGTGCTTATTCTATTTATAATTGGGAGATGTTTTTCCATGTTCCATATCTGATATCTAATCGCTATTTTGTTGAAGGTAATTACGACGAAGCACTAAAATGGATGCATTTTATATTCGATCCAAGAATTTCGGAGGGTCATTCGAGTGCAAAATATTGGAAGTTTAAACCATTTGCCGATTATAACGCTACAGAAGGTATCGACGATATTCTTTCTGATTTAAAACCTTATGGTAGTAACGAAGAAAAGGACGATATTGATAAGCAAATTGAAAACTGGAGTAACGATCCATTTAAACCTCATAATATTGCACGTATTCGTATAAATGCATATATGAAGGCCATAATTATGCGATATATCGATATTATTATTGCCCGTGGTGATGAGTCGTTTAGATTAGACACTATGGAATCTATAAACGAGTCACTTCAGTATTATGTTATTGCTGCACAGTTACTAGGTAAAAAGCCTGAGGTTTTAGAAACATCGATATTAGATGCTAAGCCTTATAGTAAATTTAATTCTAATACGTTTGGTAATGCAATTGAGAGTTTTGAAGAGGCTTTAATTAAGCCAGAGAATGCAGCATATTTAGAGAGATTTGTTGAATCAAACGAAATAGAAATAGCTAGTAAACCATCTACTAAAGACAGTAACCAAAAAGATATGGTTACAAGTATTTTTAGTATGATGGATAAGAGTGATACTGTTGAAAAGTTATACTTTGGAATCCCTAAAAACGACAAGATGTTTAGCTATTGGGATAAAGTGGCCGACAGATTGTTTAAGATTAGAAACAGTCTGAATATTGATGGTGTTAGCCGTAAAGTATCGCTATTTGCCCCTCCAATTGATCCAGGTTTATTAGTTAAAGCTACTGCTGCCGGGTTAAATATAATGGATATTGTTAAAGGAAAAGATGGAAACAAAACACAATATAGATTCCAGACTCTTTTACAACGTTCTTTAGAAATTTGTAGTGAAGTCAAATCGCTTGGTGCTGGACTTCTTTCTGCTCTCGAGAAACGCGATAATGAAAAACTATCTAAACTACGTGCTGGCAACGAATTAGTTCTTATCGAAAAACTTACCCAAATAAAGGCTAAAAATAAAGAAGAGGCTATAAATAATATTGATCATCTTAAGAGTTTAAAAGACTCGGTAGTCTTTAGAGAGAAATATTACCGTGGCAAAAAGAAGATTAGCAAGAAAGAGCAACAACAGCAAAACTTAATGGAGTCTGCTATGAAATTGCAAGTTGCTTCACAAGGAGTACAGCTTGTAAGTAATATTCTTGGATTAACACCTGATATTACAGCCGGAGCTGCAGGAGTTTGGGGTTCTCCTTTTTTTAATATTAAGCATGGAGGATATAAATTATCAAAATTATCAAGTGGTGCTTCACAGGCACTTGGCATGTTATCTTCAATTAAGAGTCATGAGGCATCCGTAGCAGGAATTAACGCTGGATACGATCGTCGTTTCGAAGATTGGATGTTTCAGGCCGATGTTGCTAAGAGAGAGCTTGAGCAGATGGATAAGCAGATTCTTTCGGCGGAAATACGTAAAGAGATATCAGAACTTGATATGAATAGCCATTTGGTGCAGATTCAACAAACTAAAGATAGTTACGAGATTTTAAAAACTAAATTCTCTAACGAAGATCTTTATATGTGGATGGCTAGTAGAATTAGCGAACTATATCGTTCGGCTTTCGATATGGCTTATGTAATGGCTAAACAAGCCGAAAGTGCATACAACTTCGAGTTGTGCCCTCATGCACCTAAGATGTTTATTACAAACAACCATTTTAATGCCGATAAAAAAGGACTTCTTGCAGGCGAGAGTCTTTATATGGAGATTAAAAAGATGGAGGCAGAATATCTTACAGATCATAAACGTAAACACGAAATTACTAAACACATTTCGTTGGCTATGTTAGATCCTGAGCAGATTATTAAACTACGTACAGATGGAACTTGTAATATTAATATTCCAGAACTGTTGTTTGATATGGATTATCCTGGTCATTACAACAGACGCATTAAGAGTGTATCACTTACTATTCCTTCTATTACAGGATCGTATACTTCGTTATCTGCTAGCTTATCGCTAACAGAAAACAAGTATAAGAAGCAAGATGGGAAAACACACAATGTAAGCAATATTGCAACTTCAGCTATTTCAACTAGCAATGCTATTAATGATAGTGGAATGTTTGAGTTTAACTTTAACGATGCGCGTTACCTTCCTTTCGAGGGTGCTGGTGTTGATACTGTCTGGACACTCTCTCTGCCAAACCAGTTGCGTCAGTTTGATTACAATAGTATTTCCGATGTAATTATGCATGTTAATTATATGTCTGAAGGGTCATACAGCAAAACGGCGGAGGATAAAGTAATTGAGGTTCTTAATGCTGCTGCATCGGGAAATACACTAACTTCAATATTTAGTCTTAAAGCTCAATATCCAGATGCATGGGCTAAAATTGGCAAAGAGAATGTGTCTATCGATATCTTGAAATCGCAACTGCCTTACTTTTTACAAGGGCGCACTTTTAGTGACATTGCTATCAATTTCACAAGGATTACAGGAAATATTACTCTTGATAAACCAAGTGCTATAGCTGATTCTAAACAGATTTTTAATTTTAAAGCAACTTTCGAAGATACCGAATGTACAAATGCGTTGTCAATTGAAGGAGTTAGTGATATGCCTGATGATATCATCATACAAATGAATTATAAAGTATCTGGTGATATAAAGAATAATATTATTCCTTCTTAAGTAACTTTAAAAAAAATGGGATTCTATATACATATCGTATATTAGATCAACAAGTTTAAAGAAGTTATAATCTATTAACTAAAGCAAGAGGCATATACCTCTTGCTTTTTTAATTAAAATAAAAGGAATCATTCAAAATATGAATACAAATCAAAATAGCTACTTTGGCTATGTACAAGTGTACTATACAAGCAATATTGGTAATTAAACTTTTAGTGTGTAGATCAGCAACAATAGAGTTGAGCATAGCAAAAAGAAAATGCCGTGCAATGTAGAACCAAGCAACTAATAACAATCCTAATTGAGGTGAAGCTATTCATTTATAAACGATAAGTTCGAGTCAAACCCCATAACATTAACGTTTAAGTTTTACTTATAAAATCCATTGCAGAACTATGTTCTAACAACTAAATATTAGCAAAAAAACCGCTTAAACAGTTTTGTTTAAGCGGTTTTAATAAGTTTCGACATTCATCGATGTGGAGCTGCAGGGTTTCGAACCCTGGTCCGGACAAGCAACAAAAGTGCTTTCTACGTGCGTAGTCGTGTTATTAATTTTCGTGAACAACCTGAGAACCGACACCCTAATTATTCCTTAT
>Ga0193962_1000843_pt1 | contig 14351 bp, 9 predicted proteins | sample FB_5_MG_FD_140335 | JGI IMG/M metagenome (GOLD analysis project Ga0193962, IMG submission 140335) | Microbial mat bacterial communities from the Broadkill River, Lewes, Delaware, United States - FB_5_MG | ecosystem: Environmental > Aquatic > Freshwater > River > Microbial mats | place: USA...
TAAATAGACAATTTCGTAGGCAGTGGGCGTGTTATGAGAAGTAATTTGGCTAAGCAGCTCAGTCTGATTTTCAACGCCCGCGTCAATAACAATAAGCTCAACTGAGCCTGTTTTATCTATGGGATCTAAAAAGCTATCGGCGCTTGCCAGCAAAGTATCAGCTTCACTGACAAGTAACCCAGAGAAGTCGTCATGGGTTAAATTTGAGTTATTGGGCGAGTGCTGGTTCTGCGCGAACTCCTCAACAAACAAATCGACATCAACGGGGTTGTTGACCTTGTCTGTTTGCTGCACTAATAAATCCAGGGCTGAGTCAGCAACGCCCAACGGATCTGCAGACAGCATCACACGTGGCTCTAATCGTTCTATACGATAAGCTCTGTGAACTAAACGCTGTTTTCTATCACTTATCATAGCCGCAACCACCTCTATTTCTCACCCTACACAGAGCTTACATGTCAGCTCTAGTGAGGAATGCAGGCTTATAAACTACCCAATTTCTGCAGAATAGCCTCTCGTTTAGCTTCGTTAATGGACTCTACTGCTAACCACGTGGCTGATTCTTTTTCGGTACGCGCTACCACTTCGGACTTAATACCCATGCGCGTCAATGCCGCTTGGCGCATATTGGCACTTTGAGGGCCATTATATGCCCCAAACGAAATACGGCCTTGGTAGGTTTTTTGTGGCATGACCATCATATCTTTAACCCCCAAACGGCCAAATTGAGCTAGTAGCTGCGAAGATGGTTGACGATAACTGTCCGCCGACAACACCAAATAACCTTTAATAAAATCAAAATCTGCATCAACACGTTGAGGATCAAACCCATAAGACTCGATTATTTGCGCGGCTTTTTTTTGCTCTTTGTCGCTGGCAAAAGGGCCAAACTTATAACTAGGTATTACGCCACCTGACAGCTCAATGCTTTGCGACATTGGCGCTTTAGACGACTCTTCGCTGGATGTTGCTGAATCAGGAAGCTTAGCACTGTCCGTTAAGGGGGCTTCGCTGGCAGAGGCTGTATCACTGGGCGCCTGTTCGGCGTTATTAGGTTCGGTGTAAAGCGCATCACTTAACTTTAGAATACATTTCACGCCCGACACAATATGGTTCCCGGGGTTGTCCATGGTTAACCGAACACCAAATGTCCCACTGGCCGTGTCCCCCACGGGGTCAACCACTTCTATATGCGCACTGTAAGGTGTATTTTGGTTTGTCTCTGGGTAAACATCGCCCAACATGTTGTTATGTATTTGGCCGAAGTATTCCATGCCTAGCACCGCTTCTACATGCAGCGGGTTAAGTTGTACCAATTGCATAACCGGGCTGTCTTCAACGTACTCGCCTTCTGACTTATATACCTGTGTCACGACACCATCGAAGGGTGCAAATACGCGAGTATTATCTAACTGAGCTGCCGCTCGCTCTAACTCTAGCTGGCGAACAGCATAAGTATCTTTGGCTTGTTGTAAGCGCCAATACGACACTTGCTCAGAGCGCTTTGATTCATCGATATTTTGACCGGACACTAGCTTCTTTTCTTGTAAATTACGAACACGCTCATTTTGCAAGCGATCATAACGAAGGTTGATCTCCTCAGCCGAAATTTCTGCCTTCATGTTCGCTTTTAACTTAGCCAAGTTTAAATTGGCCTCTTCCACACGGGAGTTCAGCTCAACTAACAGCTGCCCAGCTTTAACATGCTCACTGCGCTCTGCATGTATGTGACGGATCACGCCTGAGGTAGCCACACTTAAATCTACCGACTTACTGGGAGTAATCACACAGTCCACAGCTGGCAAATCCAAAGCCCACGCAGAGTTAGAGCCTACTATGGCAGCACTTATTAACGTTGCTGATGCGCCATAAAGAAACCAACCTGTAAATAGCTCTTTATAATTCATTAATGTCCCTTGAAAATTCACTCGTTCTTAACCCAACCACGTAAGACATTGACTACAAAACTAACACTCAAAGAGCCCAACCGTATGTACGCAAAAGATTCACATATAGCCAGTCTAGTAGACGATTAGCCAAACTGACATTTTCAAACTCAAATTTTACTCGTGCATTAATTGGCTTAAAATCCAAGTCAGAAACAGAAGCGGCTTCGACCTGCACATCAACAATAAAATGCTTGCTTAACAAGCGGGTTCCCGACGCATCACGATCATCAACCGCTATACCGCCCCCCATTAAACTGCCTAGGTATTTTGATGGAAGTTGGTCGGCCGCCGCAGGGACAATGCGCTCGATTTTCCCCGTTAGCGACCGGCTAGGTAAGGCATCAAATAAAATGTGTACGCTCTTTAAACCATGCCTTATTTTGTTGATATCCGCCTGGTCAATGACCGTTGTTATCTGCACATTATTGGCATTAAACACAGCAGCGAGGGCCTCTCCCCTTTCCAAATAACGCCCGGAAATATCCTGCCAGCGCGCCTTTTCTAAAAAACCACTCGCTGGAGATGTAACCGTAAGGGCGTCGACTTGAGCACTGACTTCAACCAAACGTTTTTTCATACTCGCTATTTGTTCCCACATATCGGCGGCCGCTAGCGGGTCTTGAGACAAAAATTGGTCATAGCGCGCTTCTAAACCGGATAACTGCGCCTCTAAATTTGTTTGCTGCTCACGAAGAACGGGGTTAGTTAGCTGGAGAATAGCTTGCCCTTTTTCAACCCAATCACCCGCTTGCACCAATGGGCGCTGAGCAACACCACTGGCTTTAGCTATAACCCGCTCGTTATTATCGTGCAGCACGATTCCCGAGGCGGGCAACGTAACCGGGAAGCGAAAAATAAAACCCACTACAAAAACACAACAAACCACGATACCTAATACCGTATAAAAACGTGCTTGTTGCTGCTGTAGCGTTACGTCTTTATAGACTCGACTCAAGCCACGGATAATCGGGAACAACAATTGCTGAAACAGCACATACAGAGCCAATAAACTACCTAACGCAAAAAACACAGTACTTAAATACAGAGTAATCCACAGGCTGATAAATAACCGATACGGTATCGACAATATTCCGTATATTAAAAAACAGTATTGTTCTTTACGGCTGTAATTTTCGACCCTGCCAGACAAACCTAAAACCCAACGCGCCAATAAGCCTCCAACATAGTTTTTAGCCTTCGTACTCAAATTATCAATACCTAACGCATCGGCCAGTATGTAGTAACCATCAAATTTCATAAGGGGGTTAATATTAAAAACGAGAGTCGAAAAGGTGCCGATAAAGAACACATCGAACAACAGATCAGACATCAAAGTGCCACTTGAGGAATAAGCCCAGAGATTTAGAGCACATAAGGCCAGAAAAAACTCAATTAACATACCGGCCAAACCAACAATCACGCGCTGGCGACGGCGTGGAAAACGATAACTGGATGATGCATCAACATAAGGTAACGGTATAAATACTAAAAAAACAATACCGCATTCATAGACATGCCCACCAAATCGTTTAACCGCTAGGCCATGACCAAGCTCATGACAAAATTTCATCAATGGGTAAATTAAGATCATGAGTAATGCATTGCTCGGGTCAAAAAACCGGCTTTCCCAGTGCAAAGTAATCGCTGACCATTCAATTGCAAAAACAGACACAGAATAAAGCAAGAGCAACCCAAAAAAGCACATAAAAGGGAGGCTAAAAATCACGCGACTGAGCGGACCTAATAACGCCAACCAGCGGTCTGGATTGTGAAGAGGAACTTTAACCGCCATGGGCTGTTTCAATTTTTGCAACCATGACAAAGATGAGTCTTCCTCATCGGCGATGGCCAATACCCCCATGCTTATTAACAAACTCAGGGTATCCTCAACGTCGCGCCGATGGTGCTCAACCTCTGTATCAGGCAACGTGGTGAGTATAGAAGCGAGTGGTGTTTCGCCATCGCAACGGACAATTAATTCACGTGCCCACTCTGCGCAACGTAAATAAGCATCGCTGTTTTTCACATAGAGTAGATACGGATAGTCAGTGTGCGAAGCTTGAGGGATGAACTCCACTTCTTTAGCCACATAAAGACTAGCGGCGGCTAACCGAGACAACAAACCCGTGGACAGCGTATTCTGAGGCGCTTGCGCCGTCATAGTAGCCACCGCCAATACTGAATACGGCACCAATCAATAAAGTGATGAAACAAGACCCAACCAATGGGCGCTTTCCCAACCTCGACTCGCGCTACCCCTTCCATATTGGGACGTAAATTATTTAAATCGTCATCTTCCAGTTGTGCTTCAGCCAAATACACCGGCGCACCGTCTTGATCATCAAACAAAGGCGTTGCGTGCAGCAAGGTTAGTGTAAAAATCTGATTAGGCAGCGCCGCCAATTTAAGCTCAGCGCTCTGTCCCTCTTTAATGAAACGAATATCTGCTTCTTTTACGCTCAACATGGCTCGGTAGGCATGAAGCGGTGATATTTCAAATAAGACATCGCCGTTGTCGACAGGAGCATTTATCTGACGAGTGAGATCACCCTTTATAATTATTCCTGACATTGGCGCCTTAAGCTGAGCCTGCTCTACTCGCAAAGATGCCTGGTTAAGCTGCGCCTGGACTTGATCGCGTTTAGCTTTCGCTACGTTAGCTTGGCCATAGTCGCGCCCCGCTAAATGCTTTCTGTAACCTTTGTCATACTCTTGCAACTGACTTTCAAGGCGCAATTGCTCTAAACGAAGTGGCTGGTCATCCAACATCGCCAGCACATCTCCTTCATTGACGGTATCACCAGCACTTAAAGTCGCTGATTTAATATAACCGTCAAACGGAGCCACAACAGCCATTTGCACCTTGCCCTCAATTACAGTGTCGACCGCTACACGATAATTAACCGGAACGAACACTAAAATGGCGCAGCAGATAAGTGCCAACAATCCATACTTCCATCTGACGTACCAAGAGCTTGATGAGGTAGTGTTCTCTAGAGAAGACGTTTGCACCGACGCATCACTGACAGAGTCAGCTGCCGTTTTTGTGCTAGGCCCTGCTGAGGGATCTGCCGCTTGATTTAATAGCTCCGCCAACCATCGAATGGACCATTGAATTAATTTTTTAGTCGCCTCTACAGAGTCTTCTTTCACTTTTACTCGTATTGCAAAAGGATAGTTCCCCTGCTGAGTTGAAATATGAGTAGATACAATCAGGTATGGGTCCGAATAAGACGTCACTACGGCGCCTCTCTGAGAGGAAAATACGAGAGTCTCCAATAGTTTTTCGGATGGTTTTTTAGAGTTAGGCCACGATGAGTACACAGGCTTTGTGTTGGCCTGCTCACTAATGTGCTGCAACACGGCACTCTGAGTATCAGGAACCATCTTACAAACCAGTTCTAACCATTGTGTCAATGACGACAATTTCGCACCTACAACAAGCCTTTAAGGATAATGATGCATAACTCACACGTAATGCACCGAGGTTACTTATAGTATCGGCACAAAACGGAACAATATTAGAAACTAAAACCACTTAAAAGCGTCTTAGTTAACTTACACTAAACTAACCTTTATCGATAAGGAACCCCAGTATGTCGCAAGCAGTATCAACAGAAACCCAAAACAGGCTGCAGTACTCTTTACTCTCATTACGGCTAGGCGTATTTATCGTAATGTTGATGTGGACAATGGATAAATTTATAAACCCAGCCCACTCAGCTAAAGTGTTTGAAGTGTTTTACGGCATTAACTCAAGCACTATGGTTGTCTATGTCATTGGCGCTGTGCAGTTGTTGTTAATACTTGCATTTGTAAGCGGCATACAAAAGCGAATCACTTATGGTTTAATCTTTTTATTACATGGCGCCTCAACGTTGGCGGCTTTTGGAAAATACTTAGATGGCTTTAATAATTTGCTATTTTTTGCAGCATGGCCAATGTGGGCGGCGTGTTTAGCCTTATACCTTTTACGTGATGAAGACGTAAAATTTACGGTGAAGTAACGAGGCATTACACACGGTTAAAAGCCAGTTAGCGCGTGCTGCCTAACTGGCTTTTTTGTGGCTAGCTGCTGACGGTCACTTGCTCTTCTACCGGCTTACGAAAAAAGCGTTTAGCGTCCTCTAACAGCATGATGTTGACAGGAACCATAATCAAAGTAATTAACGTACCGAACAAAATTCCAAAGCCTAAAGATACGGCCATAGGAATTAAGAACTGCGCCTGCACGGCTTTCTCAAACAATAGCGGCATTAGCCCTAAAAATGTCGTCATCGACGTTAGAGCAACAGGACGAAAACGAGCAACGCCAGCCGTTTTCACTGCTTGTTCAACAGCCTCAAAAGCCGACATTGTTATACTCAGCTCCTGCTGACGTCGGTTTGAGTACTCCACTAGCACAAGACTATCATTAACAATAACCCCCACCAGCGCCAACAATCCCAACAAGCTCATAATGGTTAAATCCATCCCCATTAGCCAATGCCCGGCCAAGGCTCCGATAGCGCCAAAAGGGATCACCGACATGACAATTAATGGCTGAGCGTAAGATTTAAAGGGAATAGCCAGCAAGGCATAAATGGCAAAGAACACAAAAACCAACCCAATTATCAGTGACGAGAATGATTCCTGTTGCTCGCGGGCTTCACCTTCCAAGGTATAACTGGAACCTGGATATTGAGATACTAGCCCGTCCATAAATTCAGCTAAGTTACGCTGCAAAACCGTCGTATTAGTTGTCGTTTTATCTAAATCCGCCGTCACACTGACAGTGCGCTGCTGATTAATCCGATAAATAGCTGAAGCCCCACGGGACGGCACAAGATAGGCCACTTCATTGAGCGGCACAAAGCCCGCATCAGTTTCGATTTGTATATTACGTAAGTTACTGATCGCTTGTCGTTCATCTTTAGGCAGACGAACATATACGCTCACTTCATCACTGCCTCGCTGTACACGCTGAACTTCAATGCCAAAGAAATTTTGACGCACTTGGCGAATGATATCGCCGCGCGTAAGCCCCAGCGCGTATGCTTGTTGAGTCAACTCTACTTGTAGTTCTTCCTTACCATCTGAGAGGTTGTCAACTATTTCAAATAGCGTGGGGTAGGTTTTTAAGTGAGCTTTTACCTGATCAGCCATGGCCGATAAATCAGCCACATTGCTAGAGCTCATGCGGATGTCAACAGGGTCGCCTCCGCGACCAAGCTCCGCTCTATAAGTTAAAGATTCAGCCCCTGGGACTGTTCCTATCATTTGCCGCCATTCTTGCACTAAACGTGTCGTGGTCAATGCCGGATCACGATCCTCTGCTGGTGTTAGCTCAAAACGCACCATGCCGTTTTCAGCACTGCCACCGCGTCCACTCGCTGAAAATATATTTTGTACGACACTTTCACCTGTTTCTTCATCACTGTAATCCGCTTTTAATTTACGGGCCGCTTCTACCATTTTAACCACGACACGGTCAGTCACTTCAAAAGGAGTCCCCGCCGGCATTGTGAGTGTAGCGACTGCCGTGTCACTTTGAACACGCGGGAAAAAAACAAAGCGAGTCCAACCACTAAAAATCATAGCCAGCGATAACATGAGCACAGCAATAAACAACATCAGAGTTGTTAGGCGGTTTTTCAAAGCCACAGCTAACAAGGGCTGATAATAACGGAGAATAAAGGACTCAAACCCGTCCGCAAAGCGGCGCTGAAAACGTGCGAAGCGGCCTTCAGATTGATGTTTACGAATACGTACATGTTTTAAGTGAGCCGGCAGAACCCACTTAGATTCGATTAACGAAAACAACAGAACAGGGATCACAATAAAAGGTAGCTGCGCAAAAATGGGGCCTCGATCCCCTTCCACAAACGCGATCGGTAGAAAGGCCGCTATGGTTGTTAAAATACCAAAGGTGACAGGCACCGAAACTTCCTGTGTACCTCGTATAGCGGCTTCTAGGCCGCTTTCTGACGTTTTTAGGTGCGTATATACATTTTCTCCGGTCACGATGGCATCATCCACAACCAAACCGAGCACCAATATAAAACCAAATAAGGAGATAATATTTAACGTAATACCAAACAAAGGCATCACCAAAAAAGCGCCCATAAAACTAACAGGGATGCCAATAAACACCCAGAAAGCGATGGAGGGCCGCAAGAAAAGCGTGAGCAATAAAAGTACAAGCACCCCACCCTGACATGCGTTAACGATTAGCGTTTCTAATCGGCTTTTAACAATTTCGGAATCATCATCCCAAAACGACATTTTTAAACCGTTGGGTAACAATGCCTGTTGCTCTGCCACATAATCTTTAACTTCATCAGCAACCGTAATCGCACTTTGCTGACCAACTCGGTAAACATCGATCATAGCTGACAAAGAGCCGTTAAACCGGCTGCGCATTGCACTTTCTTCAAAGCCATCATTGACCGTGGCAATGTCGCGTAAATACAGCACACTGCCGTCAGCATTGTTCTTTATGACCATCGATTCAAACTGGTCACGGTTGTACGCTTGGCCTTTAGAGCGTATTAAAATTTCTCCGCCATCCGTATCCAAACTACCCGCAGACAAGTCCAGTGAGCTATTGGCTATTTTATCGGCCACCTCGGACAACGTGAGGTTGTATTCTCGTAAATTATCCTGCGCGATTTCTACGGATATTTCGTAATCTCGCACACCATCCAATTCAACCTGGGTAATACTAGGTAAGCGTAATAGATCATCACGCACTTTTTCGGCATAGGACCTGAGTTCTTTTTCAGTCAGGTTATCCGAAGACAAAGCCACACTGATCACTTCCCGCACCCTTGTGGCTAGCGCGACAACGGGTTTTTCGGCATCATCAGGAAAAGAGTTAATTTCATCTACACGAGCCTTAACATCCGCTAATAGCTCCCGAGCGTCATACCCTTTTTCTGCCTCAATAGTGACGGTAGTCCCCCCTTCAACAGAGCGACTGCTTAATTCTTTAACCCCTTCTAGATCAGATACGGCATCTTCTATACGTGTGGCTAAGCTTAGTTCTGCATCTTCGGGGGTAGCCCCATTGAGACTCACACTTACACTAATGGTATCTGATTCGAAGCTTGGGAATATTTCTAATGGGATACGAAAGTTAAGTGACATTAAGCCCGCTAACACAATCGTTACCATTAACAAATTAGCCGCGACATGGTTGCGCGCAAACCAAGCGATCATTGCGCCTGCCCTCCGGTAGCGGACACCGCACTCCGCGCTTCAGGTCTACCTCCGGTTTTGTTAGGCCGTGCACCTTCCTGTTCTTGTGACCTTAACTGAGCGGGAGTCCCGGATATCACTTGGCCCAATGCCGTCGTCACAATGGTGTCGCCTTCAACCAAACCTGAGGCAATAATAGCTTCTTGTTCATTTTGCCATGCGATACTGACTTCCCGGCGCGTCACTGCATCGTTTTCAAATACATAAACATAGGTACCTTGATAAATAACCCGGTTAGGAATGACGATGGCGCTCTCAAGCGTCTTTCCTTGAATCTTTGCTTGTACATACTGGCCAATTTTTAACGGGGTTTTGTCTTCATTACCTTCGCCGTAGGGATCTGTAATCTGGGCAACCACGTACAATTGGCGGCTATCTTCATCGATTGCACCTTCGGTCATAACAACCTCCCCCTTCCATTCCTCCTTATTGACCAAAGTAGAAATCAAAGTGACGCTCGGTAAATTGTCTGCCACTTTATCGTTAAAACGGTAGCGCTCTGGTAAGTCGATGTAGGCCAAATCTCTGGCTTGTAACGGCAGGCGTACTTCAATTACATCAACAGCATATAAAGTGGCCAATGAGGTACTTGTCGTTATTATTTGCCCTAGCGCTACAGATTTGCTTAATACTCGACCAGCATAAGGCGCACGAATGTGTGTGCGCTCAAGGTTTAATTTAGCTTGAGCAACGGCGGCTTTAGCCGAAGCCACCGTTGCTTCGGCTGCTTTCACTTGAGGCGCCCGCGCCACTAAATCTGGAATTTTTCCACCATTGCCTAAGCGCTTCCAGTCTGCTTTTGCTTGCGCACTGCGTGCTTTTTCTTCACTTAATGTTTGATAGGCTGTCATTAGTGTGGCTTCTTGCGTCGCCAACTCCGCTTGATAATCGCGGTCGTCGATGCGAAGCAGCTCATCACCTTCTTCAAAAAAACCACCGGCTCTAAATGCAGGGTTCACCCAAACAACTTGACCTGAAACTTGAGCCAACAGCTCACCCTCAGTGCGGGGCTGTAGCTTACCGTAGCTATCAATAGTAACGGAGTAAGGCTTAGCGCTTATTGTGTCGACATCAATGCTCAAACTGGCTACCCGTTGCGGTGCTCCTCGCCCAAGCTGTGGTGGATTATTTAAAATAACGTAGCTAGCAACCCCAGCAACAACAATTAATAAAACAGGTATGATACGCCTGATCATGAGTGAGGAATCTCCACTTGCGAAGTGTTAACGGGGGTGTATTCTACGGTCAATGACGGATCAAGCTGGCCACCTAAAGCCACCATGAGATCGACCCGATTCTGTAACAATGCACGCCTTAAAGACAAAATATTGGTCTGTGCATCAAGTGAGCGCCGCTGCGCTTCTAAAACGGTATTGTAGTCCTCAAGCCCTCGCTGGTAGCGCTCAAAAGACAAACTCTCCGCCTGTTTTGCATTGTCCTGTGCCTCTATGTACAGGGTGTATTGCTTACGCAGCGAGCTTTCTGCTGTGAGCGCATTTTCTACTTCAGTAAACGCGGTATAAACCGCACCAAGATAGACCTGCTCTTGCTCTCGGCGTTGAGAGGCTTTAATTGACTGATTCGCTGCACGTTGGCCCGCATCAAAAATGGTAGCCGCTAATGACGCTCCCACACTCCACGCTAGATTGCTGCCCACCAAATTCGATAAAGCATCACTGCTACCACCATAACTGCCCGTCAATGTTAAACTAGGGAAGCGTGCACGGTGAGCTGCAGCAAGTGCTTGATCTGTTGCTAACAAGGTTAACCAACTGGCCTGCAAATCCGGTCTTTGTTTAATAATACTCGCCGGTAAAGGCACATCCGACATCATAGGAATCAACGGTAAAGCTTCGTCCGCACCAATAGCCGCATCAGGGTAGCGCCCAAGCAACTGCTCCAACGAGCGCTGAGTCTCTTTTAACACCTGCTCTTGCTCTGCCAAGGCTGCGACTTGAGCGTTTGCGTCATTTCTAGCTAAATACAAATCCAGTGCTTCATAGAGGCCGTTTAGATAACCTGATTCGATGACTTCCAAATCAGACTGTAGACTTTGTGAGCGCTCTTTATACAAATCGACTAATAACTGAGCTTCTTGAAGCTGAAACCATTGACGGTAAACATCCGCAATCAGCGTTATCTGCTCTTGATTGAAAGTCGCAACCGCCGCTGCATACTCAAGCTGAGCTTGCTTCTGCGAGGCACTGAGCTCCCCCCAAATATCAACTGACCAACTCGCGTTAGCACTTAAAGACACGGTGTTACCACTGTCCTCCACACGATCTATACCTGACGTAAGCCCCACCGTTGGAAAACGATCAGCTTTAGCGATACGCAACGCTAGCTCTGACTGCAGCATTTTCTCCCGGGCCGATGCCAGCGTATGACTATGCGCTAACGCTTCTTGAACTAACGTCAGTAACTGAGGGGTATGCAGCCCAAAGAAATTAGCCATCTGCGCCTCGGCATCAAGACCTTTGGCACTATCGTGTGCATCAAGCTGCATGCCTTGGGCTGAAGACCATTGCTCAGGTGCAATGGCATCAGGCTGAATCGATAAAGGCTGAGGAGCTGCACACCCAACTAGTAGGCTTGCTATTACAGCAGGCCAAACGCGTTTAACCATCGTTAGGCTGGGTTGTTTAAGTAGACAAGGGGGACTTAACACGTAACTAGTTTTCCTTGTTGATACAATATGCTCGCCACGAGCACTCAGGTAGAGGCTCCTAATATCACCTTATTTGATGAAATCTTAAATAAAAAAATGCTTATTTTACATTTCTTTACAAGCGAGATAGAAAATTAGCGGGGATTTATAAGTTATCTGCCAGCCATCAATCTGCCATTGTGCCGGCATCGCGCAACGCACGTAATCAATAAAGCTATGAAGCCGCTCTACAGCGAAGACGCCGAGCGGCCCCGATGTAGACATACGAATTAAGTTATTTTGTAGGCTTCCATGACCACAAAACACGCTGTTCTTCAGGGAGTGACCAAAGCCCTTTCTTAGCTTTACGGGCTTTTTGCTCATCACGATACCAAGCGGCACCAGCATCTGAGGTTGAATCAACCCAAGCACCGCCTTTATTAATCATCCGGCGGCTGGTGTCGTAGCCTTCTTTCCATACAATGCACACCCACTCGCCTGATGCATCTTGTGTTGGACAACGCAATGTCACCCGCTCGTTAGTAATCATACTGCCTAGAATTTCTTTAGACATTTCGCCATAAGGCTGGCTCAACTCTGGCGCATCAATATACGCCAAGCGAACATCATATTGGTTCTGTTGTTTATCCGTAACTTTAATAGAGTCGCCATCAACAATAGCGACGACCATAGCGAGTGCAAGCGTGAGTGACATGGATACATAACCTTAAAAAATTTGGCTCAGTTTACTCTGTTTAGTCTTAATAAAAAATATGAGGAAAAATACACCTTGCGTGTTTAACAGCCACAAAAAAAGGGCCCAAAGGCCCTAAAAGAGGATAGTGCTATTATCGCAGTAGCTGAATAATACGTTGCGCTTCAGCTTGGACATACGGCATCGCTTTTTGCATAAAATACAATTTATCAAACTTGTTAGGCTCTTCGTTCATTAGACGCCTCAAATTTGATCCCATCGCCATACGTAGTGAGGTTCCAATGTTAAATTTGGATACTCGTGTTTTTTTAAGTTTTTTAATATCGTCTTCTTTAATACCGGTAGTGCCATGAATCACCAAAGGAACATGCGTGACTTTCTCGGTGATCGCATTGAGCAAAGTATAATCAATAACCGAATCAGGCGTCGTCAACCGGTGTACGTTTCCGATAGCAATTGCCATCGCATCAAGGTCGCTCTCACTCGCATAGCGGTAAGCATCGTCCGGTGAGGTATTGATCGATTTAATATGATCTCTGCCTTCTTTGTAAGCAACAGAGCCAATCTCCCCTTCTATACTCACCCCTAACGCATGAGCGACCTGAGCTACTTGCTTAGTTCGTTTTATGTTTTCCTCTAGCGGTAATTGTGACCCATCAAACATGACCGACGAAAAGCCATGATGCATCGCTTTATAAACGATCTCTTCTTCGTAGGTATGATCTAAATGCACACAAACCTGGGTGGAACTCGCGTTCGCTAAAGACAACAGCATTTTAGCTAACGCCTCCACCCCCATAAAATCGACCATGTCTTTATTCGCCGCTAAAATTATAGGGCTGTTTAACGACTCAGCCGCTTCTACAATAGCGCGCCCTTCCTCATATCCAAATACATTACAGCAGGGTATGGCATAATCAGAATTAGCGGCTGCGGGCAAAATATCATTTAGCGTGACTAGCATTCCAACACCCCCCTATTTAAATTTTTTAATCATGTCCTTGATACCGGGTATGGTATGAACCTGATACTCATGGTGCGGATCAAAGTGTTGAATCAGTGATTTAGAATGCTCACCCACAATAATGGTGAAGTAGTACATTTCATAACCCGGTGCTGCGACACAGGGGTGATACCCTTTATCGATCGCGATAACACTGCGGTTTTTAATATGATAAACAGGCCCTAAATCATCTTCGTGCTCATACAAAAACTGAGCACCAAAGCCTTGGTCTGGGTTAAACCTAAATTGGTAAACCTCTTCGTATCGTGTTTCATCAGTGCCTCGTTCCGTATCATGCTTGTGGGCGGGGAAACCCGACCAACCACCAGCCCCCACCGTAAACAGCTCACTGACTAACAAGCGGCCACGTTTGTCGGCATTTTTTTGCCCTAATATATGCTTAATTTTGCGATGCGTTTTTGTATCATCACTACCGTATTGAACTTGATCACTGTCTTCTGGTTTTACCTCAAACGCCTCTAGTGCCTCTTCATAGCGACCGCCCGCAATCATTACATCCGCATTCTCAGACGTGCAGGTAACCGTTACCGAAGCACCTAAAGGTGCGTACACCGCTGCCGGATTACCATCCCACACGTTTTTGCGCCTACCGATATCGGTAAAGACCTTATCATCTACGCTGATCGAACAGGTGCCACCCGCTAACACCACGGCTGTTTCATAGCCGTCGAGTTGGTATTGGTACGATTCACCTTTTTCTAAAAACACTTGGTTAAAATAGATAAGCGGCGTTGTGTCGTCGTTTACATCAATAATTGGTTCATTCTTGTTGTCATA
>Ga0193962_1000844_pt1 | contig 14348 bp, 14 predicted proteins | sample FB_5_MG_FD_140335 | JGI IMG/M metagenome (GOLD analysis project Ga0193962, IMG submission 140335) | Microbial mat bacterial communities from the Broadkill River, Lewes, Delaware, United States - FB_5_MG | ecosystem: Environmental > Aquatic > Freshwater > River > Microbial mats | place: USA...
CCAAATGTGTCATTAAATTTCTTAAAATGATCAATATCTATCATTGCAACACAAAATATACGGTTATATCTCTTAAAATGTGACAATTCATACTCAAATACTTCCTCAAATTTGTAACGATTAAAAACACCCGTAAGATTATCAATATAAGCTTTATTTGTAAGATGTTGATTTAGTTTTTCTTTTTCTTGTAACTCATTAAGTTTTTTATCAACTTCTTCTTGTAATTTTTTATTTAACATCATAGCATTTTCATCAAGTCCAAACTGTAATAATTCTTGAAAGTCACAAAATAAATTTTGATTATACAAAAAATGATTTGCTTCTATATCAACTAAAAGCAAATCTTGCTCTACTTTGTAAGATAAGAAAAGAGAAGAGATAATTTTATTATAATTATCTGAAATTTGCATTGTAAATTGTATTATTTTGTTATGATAATAAATAGTAATATTTGTTGATTCTTTCTCTTGTAATTCGAGTAAAAACAAGATAGTTTGAATCATTCTTTTATTTTCAATCTTAAAAAAATCCAATATTTTATTTAATTTTTCTTTATTTTTGGGATCATTTGCAAAAATATTAATAAGTTTAAATTCATCATCAAATTGAACGACATCATGTGTCTTTCTTCTAAATTTATCTGAATTTTTTATTAAAGTAGGTTGTTGTAAAACAATTCGTTTTTTGTAACTTTTTTTATCTTTTCTAAAATGTACAGTATCTATTTTCGTATAATTTTCATTTCCATTGTATTTCAACACTAACAATAAGCTGTCATCATCATTTTTAGAATATTGTTTTGACAACTCATTAGAAATAATTTCACAATTTTGTTTCATCAATGATAAAGAGATACGCGTATGACTAAGTGATACACCATCTGTGTTTAAAATAATTGTATCAAAATTCTCTATCTTAATAATATTGGTTATTATAGTATGAGGCATTGTATAGCCAACGATACCATCTTGAGATTCTAACTTATGTATTTTTCCTGAAGGTTTAAAGACTATCCCTTTAACATTTCCAACACTCACAAAAGATAAAAGAGGTGCAGTTTTAAAAACCTTTGCTAATAGAAGCGTCATACCATTCTTTTTTAAAATAACTTGTTTATGAACTAAATGTATTATTGTTTCTAATTCTAAATCAATATGTAATAAAATAAACTCTTTTATAGTACAAGCAATTTCATAAACAGATGCACTCCCATGACCACCAATATCACCAATACAACAAAAATAATACTCATCCGTTTCCTCTACTATAGAGAAATCACCACAATTGTCCAATTGATGAAAAGGAACAATTTTTTCAAAAAAATCTATCAATTTATCCCTTTTATAACCGTTATTTTAGAACCATTATTAGATGTTTCTATATAAAATTCATCACTTATTCGGATAACTGTTCCCAAACCTAATCCCAATGTTCCCGATGAGCTATAACCTTCTTTGATCGCATTTGTAATATCAACAAAGCCATTCCCTTTGTCCGATGCAATTATTGTAATAATTTTATTATCTATTCCTAACTCTATACTACCACATCCAGCATATTTTATGATATTATATCCCAGTTCTGAGATTATAGTAGTTAATTCAACAAGTTGAATTTGACTAAGTCCACATGTAGCAAAATATTTTTTTGCTCTTTGCATTAAAATATTTATATCGTGTTCTTTATAGATTTTTAAAATCATCAATTGCTCTTTGAATATTTAAGGCTGTCTTAAAGTAAAAATCATCTAAAAAATGAAAAATAACTGAAGCACTATAAGCATTAATTCCACATACAATTGTATCTATATTATTAAATTGAAATAATTTTGTTAGTTTCTCAATATTTTTGATATCTTTTACTTGAATTATATCAATGCTTGAAAGATCACAAATAACTTTTGATAATTTTGCTTTATTTATATTTTCTAATATTATTCTTCCAAAAGAAAGATCAGATAAATCTTCAGATTTTAAACTTAAAGTGAAGATATCCTCCGATATTGAGTAAGTACTATTCATCCAAACTAATCAATTTTTGATAATCTAAAATTACAAAGATTAAAGGCTTTTTCGAGTGCATTCTTCAAATTTGCTGTTGTGTCGATATTTGCAATATCTATACCAATATTTACAATTGTTTGTGCAATAGCAGGAGAGATACCCGAAACTATAGACTTACATCCCATTAGCATTGTTGCTTTTGTTATCTTAATTAAGTGAGCAGCAACTGCACTATCTATAGTTGTAATACCAGATATATCCACAACAACAACTTTACTCTGTTTTGCTTGTATATTTTCCAATATATTTTCCATCAATTTTTGTGATTTTATCGAATCAATAATCCCAATCATTGGTATCATGAAAATTTCATTGGAAATTTCAAGTATAGGCATCTCCATATTTTCCATCATCTGTGTTTGAAATTCGATATGTGTTATATCACTAAAAACCATAACAACTTCTTCAATTTCAGCTTCTTCATTTTTTATACTTTTCCCTGACACTTCAAAGATATGCTCTACCCCATTTGCATCTTTAATGAGTGCTTTAAAATGTTTATTCCATTTATCTTCAAGTACCTTGTCGATCCAAACCAAACCATTTTGATCAATTTTTTCAAGATAATCATTTTCATTATCTTGTAAAAAAAAATCACATATACAATCATAATCATTTAAGAAACTCTCTGTACTTTCATATTGAAAAAAATCCAAAAAAGTTTGATTTGCTTCTAATAAATTAGATCCATCAGAAACCAAAACTATATTAGGTGATGCGTCAAGTATTAATTTTGCTTGTAAATTTTTTTTCTTCATATTTTATCCATTATGCTTAATTATATTATTATACTAATTATTATGTTTAATTTATATTAAATATTAGGTAAATTCCAACAACTAACTAAGTATAACATTTGACTTGAGAGACAAGGCGATATTTATACTTGATAATTCGGTCTTTAATTTATATAACTTTACAAAATAAAAGCTTGAATAACCATACTTTAGCCCTGTTCTCTCTTAGGTTTTGTTGTGTATATCAAAATTAAAATACAATACTCGCTAAAAACTAAGAATTATGAAATTATTCAAAAACTTAAAATTTTAAGTTATTTTACGATAAGCTATCGTAATTATAAAAACTATATTTAAAGCAAGGAATATACACATGAATAAATTTGAGCCATTAGTAGGGAAGCTAGTAAAACCCACAAATCAAAAAATTGGGAAAATACTCGGAGGAAAGAGTCCACTACATGAATCAACAGTAAGAAACTGGAAAAAAAACAAGCTTGATGTTTATGAAGAAAAACTTTTAGAGTATAGACTTATGAAAGCTCCTTTTATAACAAAAGACGATTTTATAAAAAGTAATTCAGGATATGATTCTGAATTGCTTACCATTAAAAATATTGAAAATAAGATGCTATCAGGGATTAAAGATAAAAATGGAGAGCTATTATTCCCTACAAATTTACTAGATATTATGAAATATATAGAAGAGATTAGAAACTTTAAAGATCCTAGTGTAATCTCAATAGCAAATTTCAAAGGTGGAGTAGGGAAAACAACAACAACAATCAATCTTGCTACTATTTTAAGTTTTTATGGATTTAATGTTCTTTTGGTTGATTTTGATATTCAAGGAAATACAACAGCAATGTTTGATATCTATAGATATAAAAAAAATCCAAATAAAAAACCTAATTTATCTCTTGTTGATTTGGAACAAATTTATGATATAAAAAAATCTGATTTTGTCTATTCAATAGTAGATCTTTTATGTGAAATAGAAAATGATATTATTGAAGATTTGATAAAAAATAATATTGTAAATCTAAATGATCGGGTAAAAACAAAAGGAAAATTAGATATCTTACCAAATGATAGTAGTATAGAAAATGCCTTAAAATTTGAAGATATAGAAACAAAATTAAAAACATATGGTAATATCAATCAAGTGTTAGATGAAGTCCTTGGCTTTGTTAAAAAAGATTATGATTTTATCATCATTGATACACCTCCATCTATCAAACTTGATTTGAGAATGGCTGTGTTGGCGACAGATTATTTTGTCGTAGCACTGACTCCTGATAAAATGGCAAAAGATGGTATATCTTCTTTTATTGTACCAATTGAGATGAATTCTAAAGCATATAAAAAACTAAAGAAAAAAGATATCGTAATACTTGGTGGTATTATCAATCAATACCAATCCAATATTAATATTCATAAACTCAATAAAGAGATGATAGAAGATGAGCTTATCAATACAGTAGAAAATTCTGATTTGGGAGAAACATCACTCTTCGAACAATTTATTAAAATGGATAATATACTCAAAGAAGCACAAACAGATATGGGTTCAGTACTATTGTATGAACCTACACATGAACTTGTACGAGATTATTTTAATTTAGTTGATGAAATTTTAGAAAAGATTCTCATTGATAAATATTCAAAATCTGAGTAGAGTATTTCATGCAATACTCACATAAATATTTTACAAAAAACAATAAATCAAAAGGAACACTATGAAATATGAAAATTTTTACAAATTAAATACAGCAGATAAAGTAACTCATATACTCAGTATAGAGGATTATCAAGAGCAACAAAAACTATTGGAATTTTTAAAATCAAAAGATAAATTTGAACATATAAAAGTAAGTGGGAAAGTAAAAACGATTAAATCCAATCCAAAAAGTGTATTCAAAGTAAGCACAGATGAGAGTGATGGAGTTATATATGTACCAATTGATAAGATAAAAAACAATCCATATCAGCCTAGACTTTCTATAGAACAATCAAAAATTGAGGAGTTAGCAAATTCAATAAAAGAGAGAGGACTATTGCAACCTTTGATACTCAATAGATCATCAGAAGAGAGTTATGAGCTTATCGCTGGTCACACAAGAAGAGATGCACTTTTATTTAATGGTGAAATAGAAGCAAAATCTATCATCTTTTCAAACTATAGTATAGATGATGATGACTATAAAAATGCAATGTTATCCAATGCCATAGTAGAAAATATACATAGAAATGATCTCGATCCCATTGAAACTGCAATATCTTTTAAAAATGCTTTAGAAGAAAAAATATATCTAAATCAAGCAGAATTAGCAAAAGCTATTGGTAAACAAAAAATTTATATCACAAAAATACTCTCTATATTAAAACTTCACGAAGATATTTTGATTGATTTAAGAACCAATAAATCGACTAAAGATATCCAATCACTTTATTTTATACAAAGAATCCTTAATGTAGAAAAACAAAAAGATATCTATTTTGATTTTATAAACCAAAAAATGAATAGAGCTGATATTATTGAGTATGTAAAAAGCTTAAATGATACAAAAATAGAAAAAAAAGTAGATACTAGCTTTAGTTACAAAAAGAATAGATTAGAGATAAAAAGTGATTTTTCAAAATTATCAACAGATAAAAAAATTGCTTTTGAAAATGAACTCAAAGAGATAATTAAAAAATATATTAAATTATAGTTAAAAAAATGAAAGAAGAGCGATATAGCTATCCTTTCATTATGTTCTTTCTAAATGAATAGTATCAGTTTATTTCAAATAATCCCGAATATACTCATAGCCTGAATAAAGAGTAAGCACTACAGCAAACCATAAAAGTTCCGTAGCAAATGGCCAATTCATAATAAGAAAACCTATAGCTATCATCTGTACTACTGTTTTTATTTTTCCTGCCATTGTAGAAGCGACCGATTTCCCCTCCGCTACAGCAACAACACGAAGCCCTGTGATAAAAAACTCTCGTGATAAGATCAAAAATATAGCAAATGCACTTGCCCGTCCCAATGAGAGTAATCCAACGAACCCTGCAAGTACGAGCATCTTATCCGCTAAAGGATCTAATATACTTCCTAGTTTTGTCATTTGGTTCCAAGATCTAGCGATAAAACCATCAAAAAAATCAGTCACAGATGCTATCACAAAAATCAAACCAGCAAAATAATCAAACCAACTCGTGTGCCAACCCTCAAATAGAGGGTTTGATTGGTCGACCATAAACCACAACATCAGAGGTGCTAAAAGTATTCTAAAAACAGCTAAGATATTGGGTAAGTTGAGATTTTTTTCTTTTGTTATTGTATTATCTGACATTATTTTTTAAAAGTAGTCCCACCATCAACCAAAAGCGTACTACCAGTAATCCACGATGCTTCATCACTACATAAAAAATAACATGCACTCGCCAAATCTTCAGGCTGCCCCATTCTTCCCAAAGGAGAAAGTTCTGCTGTTTTTGCAGCTACCTCTTCGTAGTTTGTAAATGCTTTTAAAGCATCTGTATCAATAGGTCCACCTGAAACTGCATTGACTCGTATACCCATACTTCCAAGCTCAGTTGCCGCATATCGTACCATAGCTTCTACAGCTGCTTTGTTTGTCCCGTGTCCTGCGTAGTTTTCTATGTAGACAAGGTTTCCTGTTGAACTTAAACTTACCATAGCTCCACCACCATTTTTTTCCATTCTTTTAGCAGCTTGTTGACTACAACATACAAAAGCATCCACAGTTGCTGTATAGATATTGTTAAGCCCCCTAGGTTTTAATCTCATATATTTACCATATCCACCTACAACTGCTCGCCCATAAATCATCGCATTTGAGATAAAATAATCTATCGTATCAAAATCTTTATCGATTTCCAAAAATAACGCTTTTGCAGTTTCTGGTTCCAAAATATTGTATGGATAATATCTTGCTTTAATCCCATAAGTAGATTCTAAATCAGCAGCAATATCTTTTGCTATCTCTTCATTTGAGTTATATGTAAAAGCGATGTTGATTCCTTCTTTTGCAAATCTATATGCACATGCTTTCCCTATACCTTTTGTTGCGCCTGTAATTACAAGTGTTTTAGTTGACATTCTTCATCCTAGTTATGAAATTTTTTTGAATTTTCCACATGTTACCCAAAATCTGTTTTTAGTTTGCTAAACTACTTTTTTTTTATAAATTTTGTATATTTGCAATAAGCTTGGAAAATGTCAATCTATTTTTTGTATTTAAATAGTTATTATAAACAAAATAATTTGCCAAAACTTTTTTACCATATTTTTTTGTTTCATCATAAGGTAAAAGCTCCATACTTAAAAAAGGTTCATATTTCCCTTTTTTGAAAAGTTCTGTTTTTAAAAGTCTTTTCGTAAACCCGATACCTCCATTGTAAGCATATGCTATAAACAAAGGATGATGTACATTTCTTTCTAAATATCCTAGATGATAGTTGGCGTATCGCAAATTTGTTTTCGCCTCAAGTTGTTTATCTATATCATACGATTCATTTAAATCTTTTGCAATAGCTTTACTTAAAAAAGGCATAATTTGCATAGTTCCCATAGCATACGAACTAGAGATAGAGGTAGGGATAAACCGACTTTCTTGACGCCCTATTGCATAGATAAGTGACCTTCTTTTTGGAGAGATACTTTTGAGATACTTTTCATATGGAGTCACAAAATAGGATTTTTTATATTTTGAATATCTTTCATAAACAAAAGCCAAATGTCCCAAAGTATCTTTTGTAGTAAAAAGATTTTTGTAATAATCAAGCTTGACACTATCCATTTTTTTCGATTTATCCAAAACTTTGAGCCATTCAAAAGGATTAGAGATATCATAATTTGAATTTGTTTGTTTGTATTGGTTAAGTGTAAAATCAATAGTAGTATTATTTTTTTCTAGCATCTCCTGTGCCAATAAACTGTACATATTGACATCCCAACTATTTGCCAAAGCTTTTAGATATTTTTTATCTTTTGTGAGTTGGTATTGCCAAAAAGTGATATTGTCTTTTTGCATTTTGAAGTATGCTTTTCCAAGTGCATTTTCCAAATGCACCAAAGCCAAATCCTCTTTGTTGTGTCGTATTGCATTGATAGCTAGATGAAACACAGATGCATAACTAAGTCCCTCTGGACTCACTTGCAAAAGAGATATTTGAGCCTTTCTCATTTTTAGATTTGTCACAATCAATTTAATAGTTTGTGCAAATTTTTTATCTTGTTTCAACTTTTTAAATACTCGAGTAGGGATATAATGATTAAAATTCTCCACTCTATATTTCCCTCCACATTGATTGAATGTATTAAAAAAAGTTTCTTTATCCTCTTTTATCAGTTGATCAAAAGGTATTTTTGCTCGTAAAATTTGTAACTTTTGTGCAAATAAAGGATATTCAACTTTGGATTTTTCGATCACCCTATCCAAATCTTTATCAGATATTTTTGTAGCATCATACATGCTTATTCCAGCTTCCATACAATAAGCAGGTTTATTGATAAGATCTTTTGTTTTTGAACGCATACATTTTTTATAGTCTTCCAAGTTTACATTTTTAGATTTGGAAATATATCTATACAATATTTTATTATTAAGATAGCGTACCTGTGAGAGTGCTTCGTTTGACTGTTGTGGTGTTATATCTGTATCTAAATAACGCCAAATATAAAAATCTTTTGCAAAACTTCGAGGCTGTTTTTCGAGCCATTCTAAAGTAATTTTATCATTTGATGCAGCAAAAATAGAAGTCGTAAGAAGAAAGGGAAAAAGTAAAAAGCGTTTCATATAAAATCCAGTAATTTTTTTCGATTTTACCATTTAAAACTTTAAGTGTAGTAAACTTAGATCAATTGATGTAAAAAATAAAAATAATCTGACAAAATGAATGATGCTTTTAGAGAAAAAATTTGGAATACAAAACTCCAAATAAATTTATTATTTCATTGTGATTGTAACCAATCCAACATTAAAGAAATTTAAAATATTCCGCCCTATCTATCTCTTTTGCTCCTAAGGATTCTAAATGATTATTATGTACTTGACAATCAATCATTTTTATACCATTTGCTTTTGCCTGCTCACATAAAAAATAAAAAGCCACCTTTGAAGCATCCTTCACATCAGAAAACATACTCTCCCCACAAAAAATATCACCTATCATCAACCCATAAAGTCCCCCCACAAGCTCATCATCAAGATAACATTCAATAGAATATGCATAGCCTAATTTAAAAAGATTTGTATACGCTGTAATAAATGGATCAGTAATCCAAGTGTCATCTTCCTCTTTTCTTTTGATACTTGCACATCGATTGATAACCGCTTCAAAATTTTCATTGGACTTAATTATAAAACCTTTGTTTTTTATCGTTCTTTTCAAACTTTTGGAGAGTTTAAATTCATCAGGAAAAAGCACCATTCTTTTTTGCGGTGAAAACCAATGAATATAATTGTACTCATCGATATACCAAGGAAACAATCCACCTTGATAAGCATTCAAAATACGCTGAGGATGAAAATCACCCCCAATAGCAACCAAATCACCTTTCATCATATCCAAAGTAGGAAAAGTCAAGTTTTCATCATCCAAGAGGTAAATACCCTCTTTTTTATCTAGTAGTTTCATTATTAATTTTTATCCTTTTCATCATCTAAAAGTATTTCTAACTTTTGACTAATTTGTTGTGGTGTAGGTAATAAATTTTCAAGTTTTATTGTGTCATTAAGAGCCGAAAGATAAAAATTCATTTTACCCGCATACTCTGGTTTGAACTTACCTATTTTTAGCTCAATAGCAATAAGTGATTTTAATCGTCTATGATATAAAAGTAAATCTATAAAATACTCTTCTTCGTCCACTTCTATTTTATACTGATTTCCCATAAAACTAAAATCACTTCCCATTTGTGATAAAAACTCTCTTATTTTATCTATAAGCCCTATTTCTAGTTCATATTCACTATGTTGTGTTCCTAACTCTAAAAAATCAAAATTATATTCATCTTTTACCGCTAATACCGCTTGATCTTTATATTTTTCAGCCACAGTTTTATCAAAATTTGTTTGATTTATCAGAAAATTTTCATAAGATTTACTTTCGATTTGATGAATCAAAATATTTTTTGTCCAACCAAACTTTTTGGTCATGCCAATATAAAATTCTCTTTGCAAGTTGTCTTTACATTTCTGAAAAATTACTACATTTTTAGTCCAACTAATTTCTCCAACCATTGGTTGGAGTTTTTCATTTTCATTATATTCTAAATATAATTGTCTCATATTCCAAAGATTTTGAGTACTAAAACCTTTCATCCCTACAAACTCTTTTTGGAGTTCCTCAGATAAGTTTTTAACAATTGATTTACCCCAACCATTCTCCTCTTGTCTCAGTACAATACTTTTCCCAATATCCCAATACAAACTTATAAGCTCTTTATTGACACTTTTTAAAGTTGCATATTGCCCTTGTAAAATCCGTTTTTTGATATCGAGTACAAAGTTTTTAAATTCGTTGTTTTGTTTACACATATTTTATTTCACTTCTTTGTCTATTGCTTGAAGTTCTCGATATAACTCTTTTACTAGCTACATTTAAAACAGATTTTTTATCGTTACTTGATAATAATCTTTCAAATAATGAGGAGTTGATTTGTCTTTCTAGTTCTCTACCATTCCAAATATTCTTTATACTTTCAGCTATATAAAAATCTCGTTTATCCTTATCATCAATTCTTATCAAAAGTTTATATTGACTCCAATTCAATTGCGAACACACTGCATTCGTATTTGGGAAAGTTCTATAAAATTGTCTCATAAGTTCAAGTTGTCGCACACTATAACCTCTTCCCAATATTCCAGTATAAAATTACTCTTTGAGAATCAACTGCTCTTATGGCTGTATCTTGGGAACTACTTATTAAGTTTTGTATATCTTTTGTGAGTGTTATTGTTTTATTATTTTGTAAGTTCATTTTTTATTTTTCCAACTTTTCAAAGAATGTTCTTTTCTATTATATTGTTTATTTAATTTTGTATTTGGTGTCTGTTGTACATAATTCATTATTAAATCAACATCAATAGAATCTTCATTATCTAGTATCATCTCTTTAAATAGTTTTCTAATTTTAGTAGTTGATAGTTTTGCAAAGTCACGAATATAATATATCTTATCACGATAAAAACTATTGTTGCTGATTTTTGCTATTATCATACTAATATTTGGATATGTATTAATAAAGTTTTCTTCAGTAATACCATTTATATAATTTTTTTTATTCTTTTGATGATTTTTACTTAAGTCTATAAATTCATTTTCTAAATCGTTAATAACTTCTAATTTGTTAAAATTTTTCGTAGATGATAACATATCATTATTCAAATTAAATTTATAATTATCCACTATCTCTCTAAACGGTAGTGAAAAATCAATACTAAGAATACTAATAGATTTATTCCCTTCTTTAAGAGCTTCAAATAAAATCTCATCTTCAAACTCATCACTATTTTTAGGTACAATAAAATAACCTGTGATTTGTTCATTTGGATTCACTAAGTTCATATAACTAAATAGTTGCCAAAAATTTTGAGCATTTAATCCATAAAGTGTTTTATCTTTTTGTAATAATTTCCATTTAGCATCAGCCACGCAAACAATCTTGTCATTACTGATAATAAAATCAGGTCTTGCTTTGACTTTCATATCATGTAGTATATTATGAAAATGCTTTTTATCACTTTGTTCTTCAAAATTAATATCAGATTTTCTAAATAAATATGCTAAAAATTTCTCAAATAAATAATCCATACTAAATAATATAGACCAAAAAGGTGTAGAGTTTATTTTACTACTAAATGGCATATATTTGTTAAATATAAAACTCGCTTGGTTAAATAATTCCTCATATTTATCATTGAGTCTATTAAATATAATTTTCTGAAAATCTTGTGGTTTGAGATTGATTATATCTACCTCTTTAAGTAAAAAATGAATCTCATGTAAGTTTTTTTTTGCATTATAAGATAAATTGTCATCTTGGATTAAGAGTCTAGCAAGTGTTTTAAAAATTTGCATCAGTAAGTTATTTGATGATTGTTTACTGTAGGCACAGTATACTTTTGACTTATCTATAAAATTATTTTGAATAGTTTTAGATACTAATATATTTCCCTTTATATTTGATCTGTTTTTTACCTCTTTTGTATAAGTTTGATAAAGTCCTTGCCTTAAAGTATTGAGCAAACTATTTGTAAAAAGTTCTATGATATAGTTGATAAGTGGCATCTCATTCATAGATATTTTTCCACTTTGGCTATGTGTGGTGATAAAATTCTTTTCATTTGAAACTTTTATCATACCGATTAGAGTTTCTCTATATTGTTTTTTGAGTACTTCTGTTAAATTACCCTTGGCAAATTTGGGTAAAATCTCTACTGTTAAACCATTTTTTAAAGATACAGAACCAACAATAGAACATGCCTTTATTCTGTTTCTTCCATTATTTGAAAATAAAAATCTTTTTTTTCCTTTTTTGTCAGTATATTTTATATCAAATAAAAGCTCCCTATCCTCATAAGATAGAGTAGGATACTTGTGATTTATATTTCGATATTTTGATATGTTTATAGTTTGATGTTCAACTATTGTTAATATTTCATTCATAGATTAAATGACTTTAATATATTGTTTTTATATCATGTTCATTAAACTCTCTTATAGTAACAATTCGTTTATTATTAAACTCTATCAAATCTTTAAATTCATGTGAAAACATAGAATCATCTGCTTTTTTAATATTAAAAAGTCCTTCATTTTGTGTCGATTTTTCATAAGGTTGATTTAATACAGCACAAATAGATTGCCAATCATCATAAAAATACTCTTGCAGTAATGGTATGATATTTTTTGTCATAACTCTTTTTAAATCCTCAAAAGAATTTATATCTTTTAAGAAATAAGAATGACCTATCTGATAATGTTCATTTTTAAGTATAGTTATTCTTTCATTTATAACTTTTAACATTTGTACTAAATCAATATTCTCAATTTTTATACTTCTCAATAGTTCAGGCTTAGGTTTCATTTCTATAAAATCGAATCTTCTTCTTAATGCTACATCGATGAGTGCAATTGATTTATCTACAGTATTCATTGTTGCTATTATATATAAATTACTTGGGACAGTTAATTTTTTAGGATTATTCTTTTCATCTTTTGAATATGGTAAGTTTATTGATAATTCTTCACTCTTTCCTTCTCTTCTATTATCTTCTAAAAGAGTAAAAAGTTCTCCAAAAATAGATGAAATATCACCTCTATTTATTTCATCTATTATTAATACATAATTATACTCTTCATTAGCCTTTGCTCTATCACATATTTTTTTAAATATACCATCTTTTACTCTATAAACTATCTCTTTGACTGATTTACCATCCTTTTTAATTTCAACTGTATCAATTGTAATCCCTTCAACAAAATCTTGATATGAATAGCTCGGATGAAAAGTTACGGTTTCAATAAATGGGTATGCTCTATTTTCTTGAATTATTTTTGCTGTTTTTTCTTTATTTTCATATTCATCTGTAAGCATTTTCCTAAAATTTGCATTGTTAATAATTGTATTCTTATCAAAATCGACATCAATAAGTTGTCTATTTAATTCTTTATCTTGTTCCTTTGTATAAGTACCAAAAAATTTATTATTTTTAAATCCAGAATAAGACTTAAAATCTTTGTCACATTTATTAATATCAAAATTCATATTTAATTTTTCATTAACAACTTTAACCGCTTCAATAGTTGCTTCTCTTGTTTTCCCCGTTCCTGCTGAACCATAATATATTTTATTTAATGTACTCAATTTTAGACCTTATCATTTTAGTATCAATTATTGTATCTAACATCCACTTTAAAGATACTCAACTTTTCATCAGTTATTTTCTACTTCTTCACACCAAACCATCTCCCAACCATAAAAAATAAGCACTACTTTTTTGAGGATGATTCCCTCTTTTGTATATTGCGTCACAAGGGTATCATCTTGATATTTGTTGAGTTGTTTTATCGCTTCAAGTTTAAGAGTTTCTATCGTTTTTACATCTGCTTTCTCTTCTCTTTTGATATATTTAAACTCTAAAAGTCCTATATATTTGACATACGGATTAAATGGTTTTATGAGTATATCTACGAACCCTTTATTGAGTTCTAGTTCTGATTTGATGATATAGTATGGTGTGAGTGAAAGATAGGCTATATACATAGATTTTACACTTTGTTCTTTATAGATGTAGTCTCTTAAGCCTGTATTTTCTTTTATCATCAAACTTAAGTATTTAAATACATCCAAACTCCCCTCTAATGCAAAGGCTTTTAATAATTCTTCTAAAGTATCCATATTGAGTTTAAATACTTTTTCTAAGTGTAATGTATCATTTAAAAAATCTATATCTATTCTTTTTACTGTCTCATTTGGTATATGTAAATTTAAGTCTAACTCTCTATCTTTGATAGTAACTAG
>Ga0193962_1000849_pt1 | contig 14340 bp, 11 predicted proteins | sample FB_5_MG_FD_140335 | JGI IMG/M metagenome (GOLD analysis project Ga0193962, IMG submission 140335) | Microbial mat bacterial communities from the Broadkill River, Lewes, Delaware, United States - FB_5_MG | ecosystem: Environmental > Aquatic > Freshwater > River > Microbial mats | place: USA...
CGCTTCTATGCAAATAAAAGGGCTATTCTATATACAAGTCCCCCTAAAATAAGAGCAGTCCCCATATAATAAGCCACTGTTTTCCACATAAATTTTTGCGACCCAGACTCTACACCAACGGATGCAATCGTCACCAAACAAGGTATATTAAAGTAAAATGCAGTAATAAAAGCCAAGGCAGATGCTGTACTCACGCTAGCTGAAAAAGCTGTTTGTAAACCCGTCTGGCTAAAAGTGATTGCTCCACCAACCATAGAGCCTGTAAAACTGAAAATACCGCCACCTTGACCAAAAAGCATAGCAATAACACCTAAAGCCGCCTCTTTGCCAAGAGCAGATACAATAAAAGCAATAAACAAACGCCAGTCAAATCCAAAAATCATACTTACAGGTTCTATCGCTTTACCAATCATATAAATAATGCTGTCTTCAATATGCCCTGTCGTTGAAAATGATAGAATCCACATAGCCATTGAAATTCCAATTATAATAAAAAATGCCTTTTGAGCAAGACTTTTTACACTGTACCAAGTTCTTTTGAAAATTCCCTTCCAATTGGGTTTATGAAAAGGTGGTAACTCCATAACTAATCCTTGAAAGCTCTTGTCGGTTCCAATTACTTTCTTACCAAAAAATAGGGCTGTAACTTTCATATGAATAATGGTTAAAACGAACAAACCTAGTATTACCAGTGGTGTATAAACGCCAAAAAATATGGTTGATACAAAACTTATTACACCCCACATACCTAAACAAGGTACAACCATAGAAACTACAATAGCAAGTCGCCTTTGCTTTAAAGAATCTATAACACGCGTTCCTGCTACCCCTGCCATATTGCAACCCAAACTCATCATAAAAGGAATAATCGCCTTACCATGTAGGCCTAATTTACACATAGAGCGATCAAATACATAGGCGACTCTAGCTAAATAGCCAACATCCTCCATGATGCCAAATATCAATAGAACAACCGCAACAAACAAAACCATAATCATTGCCATAACAGCCGCTGGCAGAATTGCTTCTCCTATCATAGATAATATCCAAATTGGTATGCCGGTCTCAGATAAGCCTGTCATAACGCCATGATATAACTTAGGTAAAATACGCCCCGTCAAAACCATCATAATTGGCATACAAACAATCATTGATAAAATGAAGCCAAAAAGAATCATTAATACTGCAATCGGTTGTCCCCAAAATCGATGGGTACTTAATCGGTCAAAGAAAGACCGTTTTGTTAATTGATGACACTCATGACTCTTAGCTGTTACAGCCTTTGCCATTAATGACTCAATCCATTTAAAACGATAACTCACAAATGTCATTTTATCGTATTCTACTTGCTCCAAATATTTATTTAACAGTTTAGCTTGTACTGTATCCATCTGAGACATCACAGCCTCTGACACAAGTCTATCCTGCTCTATCAACTTAATTGCCAACCATTCTAATGAATAATCCCCATATTGAATATCTTTCAACTGATTACCTATATAAGCCATATGCTTCTTATATCGTCCATTCTCCGTCTCTCTAAAAACGTTATATAAGCCATCGCTACTTACTACAGTCTTATTGTTTATTGCAAGCGTCAAAGCCTCTTTTAAAGCATCCAATCCAATTTCTTTAGATGCCACCATTTCTATAACAGGTACCCCTAAAGTCTTCTCTAGTTTTTTTACATTAATCTGTATGCCCTTTTCTTTTGCAACATCCACCATGTTTAATCCTACTATTGTTGGTATTGAAAGTCCCACGATTTCAGAAAGAAAATACAAACTTCTTTCAAGCTGTGACGCATCAATCATAACAACAAGTGCTGATGGATCACCAGATAACATATAATCTCTAGTAATTACTTCTTCTGGAGAATTCGCAGTCAAACTATAGGTCCCAGGTAAATCCATTACATGATAATTATTACCTAAGTATTCAAAAGAACCTGATTTTTGCTCAACAGTCTTACCTGGCCAATTACCTACATGTTGATTCGCTCCTGTTAATCCATTAAACACAGTAGATTTACCTGTGTTCGGTTGTCCGGCCAAGGCAATTCTTGCAGCCCCCCTCATTACACCTTCACTCATTACTTTACCCCTTTCACTAAAATATTCTTACACTCCTTGCGATTAATCGCAATCATAGTATCTCTTGCGTAGACAAGAATAGGTTGGCGTTTCCTATTTTGTACAATATCTACAATCGTATCTGGCGTTAATCCCATCGCTCCAACTCTATCAAGAAACCGCTTACTCCCTGAAATTGAAATAATTTTGCATCGTTGTTTTTCATTTACTTCTGTTATCAAAGTCTTCATTAGTTTTCCGCTCCTTCCAATACAGATTCATAATTCCCTCTTAAACCATTAAATTCTTTCTTCACTAAAGCAACAGTCCAAAGTATCATTAAAAAATCTATACAAAATGCGCCTAAGTAGACCCATTTGACACCAAAATATCTTGGCATAATTAGCATCACAGGGATATAAAATACAAACTGTCTAACAATTCCCATCATTGAAGCAACTTTTCCTTTATCAATTGCTGGGAAGAAAGTCATTCCCATAAAAATTACTGGTAAAATTGGTAACAGCGCCATAAACAACCTAAAGTTTCTTAAATCAAATGCAGAAAAAATCCTTGCCGGCAACATAGCATTAAGCGCTAAGTTCGGCGCTAACATCATCACACCCCAAAAAGGCAACATAATAAAAGTAGCACTTATAGCAAATACTTTAAAAGCTGATATAACCCGTCCATAACGCTCTGCGCCATAATTAATGCCCACAACCGGTTGAAGTGCTCTCATTAACCCAAAAATCGGCGTTAGCATAAAGGTAAACAGTCGATACACAACACCATAAAAAGCAATGTCACCACTAGCTCCATACGCCGAAAGTGCGTTCAACACAACAATTGCCTGCAAAAGTGTCATTACCGTCATAATAAATGAAGGTAACCCCATCGAAAAAATTTTCTTTTGAATCCCTTTGTCTCTTGCAATCGAAAAGGGGTTTGCCTCAAACGTTGACCTGCCATGTCCAAAGTAAACCAATGCTACAATTGTATAGACAAACATTCCTAAATTCGTTCCAATAGCCGCCCCTTCAACCCCAAGTTGAAAACGTACAATCAATATGTAGTTGGCAATAATATTAACACTTAATCCCGTAGCCATCATAAGTGCCGCAGATTTCATTTTACCTTCTGCCCGTACAATCATATTGCCAGCCAAACCTACAATCCAAAAGAAAGCCCCATATACAGTCATCCTAAAATAAGCCTCACCATAAAAGAGTTCTTGTCCACTTCCACCCATCATACGGATAAGACCATTTGAACACACAAGCCCTATAGTCATAAATAAAATCGTTATTATGATACTTAAGTAATTGACATTTCCCAAAATTTTCTTTTCTGTATCCTTATTATTCTCTCCAATTGCAATACTTAAAGCCGAGCCTGCACCAACTCCTATTAGCGAACCAAGACCCAATGGTATTTGCGTCAATGGATAGGCAAGCGACACCCCAGCTAAAGCAGTTTCGCCAACATATCTACCAACAAAGAACGCATCAAATACTGTGTTTAGCCCATAAAGAACCATGGCTAAGATCGCTGGCCACGATAATTGAAATGCTACCTTCCACATATTTTCATTTAATATAAATTGCTTTTGCTTCTTTTTGTTCATTACACCCTCCCTCTAAGCTACCGACGAAATCGTCGGTAGAGCTAAAAAATACAGGCTCGTCCCTGACGATGCCTTGTTTTTGATATTGAAATTCATTATCAATATATACTTAAAAAAATGCCTAACCTACTAATCTCATGACCAAAGGTTTAAGCATATTTTTTATTTCATCCCTATTGTCTAACAAACAATTATGATCTCTTGACGTGTGTTGGCCAAGCAACAAGCCATTCAACAATCTACTAAGTAAATAGTAATCATTCAAATCCTTTACCTGTTCAAGACCCAGTTTATTAAACATAAAAATCATGAAGTCCACTTCATATTTTAAAAAAGCTCTCCAAATATCCTCATCCATCATCCCTTCATACAAGAACATGGCATAGACACATTTTTCATTGGTCACCTGCAAACATTTATCAAGATAGGCCTCTAAAAGCAATTCTACTTTCTCATCTTTATCCATTTCAGGTCTTATTTCTTGCATAAAGGGATTATAACGCATATATTGCATATTCCCACGTGCCATCATATCGATTAAAATATCTTTCTTTCGACCATAATAATGATAAAATCCGCCCTTGGACAATTCCGTCTCGGCAATTATATCCTCCATAGTTGAAGCTTGATAGCCTTTGCTACAAAACAACTTCATTGCAGCATCCATTATTTCATCAATACGCTCTTCTCTCGTTTTTCTCTTATTTGCCATATAGAGTCCTTAATCAAATCATTGTTTTGATAATCATTATCATTTAAATCCTACCATTGCTTTCTATGCTTGTCAACAATAGAATACATAAAAAAACTCACCAAAATAGCACTTGTCTATTCTAGGTGAGTTCTATTTTACCTCATTATATTTTTTCTTCTTTAACAAGTTTTCCAATCAATTTCGTAATATAACTTAGGGCATAAAAATCACGATCAATATAGTCACCCATTATTTCAAATCCTTTAATCAAAGTTGCTTCATCATAAGCTTCTAACAAGATCATCAAGCTTATGGTATTCAGAGTCTTATCCTTCGTGTCCAATGTCCTAGACCGTTTAACAAACTCATTCGCCATAACACTTTCAACAGCCACTTGTAAGGTGTCGCTAATTTCAAGTTCTGGCATCTGATCATATAAGCGAATGCCCTCTTGATCAAGATCAAGATTCTTGGCATCTTCCACAGTTGAGCCAACAAAAATCGTATTAATAAAAACAGCCCCTTCAAAATTAGCGTCGTTTAAACGCGCACCCTCAAAGATGGCATTTTCAAATATCGCTTTTCTAAAGTTACTCCCCTTTAAATTACTTCCTATAAATTCAGTCCCTTTAAAACTACATTCAACAAAAGAACATGATTTCAGATGTGCTCCTCGAAAACTTACATAATCAAACTTAGATAAATCAAATTTACTATTAAAGCACTTACTTTTTTGAAGATTTTGGTACATAAAATTCTTATTCATTTTTTCTATATTATTATAATTGAACAAGGAATTAGAATCTTGTTTATTTTTAGCCATACTTCCTCCTGTAAATCTTTATAATCATCTTAATATATCCTTGTTAATAAGATAAGTCAATTTTATAATGCTTATTTATTTTGCTGACTATAGGCAAAAATCATTTAAAAGACCCTAGAAGACCCACACCTGCGAAACAAGCAAATGTTGTTTCCCTCAGTTGCTTTAAGTTCAAAGATCGTTACTCTAATCCTCCAATTATTTTTATTCATAAAAAAATGAATGGACACGATGTCAAAACTTGCGCTTTGGTGTAGTATCCATTCATCTATCTATTTTTCATCACTAAAAATTAACTCCAAAAAACCAATCTTATTCTCAAAAACTAGACTTTATTCAAATTACACAATCATAATGTGTATTTAAAATAAAGTCGAGTGAAAACCAACAAACAAGACAAACCAACTAAACCCACTCATATAACTAGCACACAAGACGCACCCCACATTCCAAGTGAAAATAAAGTCTGGTGAAAAAATCAGCCTAATCCATCCATTTCCTCCCTGATATCTCCATTCATTCCCAAACAGATGAAAATAAAGTTTGATCGCGCAAGCCCAAAATCTGCAGCAAAACATATATCCACTTGCATAAATAGAAAAATAAAAAAACAGAGCACTACCCAAATGGATAACACTCCGCCTTCTCATTAACAAAAGATTTATAAACTACATACCTGCTGATTAGATTATTGCTACACTCTCTTATTTATCTTTCCATGAAACATCTCCTTCTTAAGTTCATAAACTTTTTCATTTTTTTCTTACATAACTGGGCGTATAAATACTAAGGAAAAGAATATACATTTCCGCCCCTTCTCTCCACTTTCCAACATATACAGGCTAGCGCAACTATAAAAGGACAAAAAAAGAAGAAGCACTTCTTCAGCGGCAAATAGCCCATCATATCATTCGGTAGCAAATAGCAAACCTTCTCATCATCAAATTTCATCATCATATTATCATCTCATCATGCGTGCTTCTTCCTTAGTATCTTCCCCATCGAAAGTACTTATAATACTACATTGAACAAGATTGTCGAATCTCCTTGCTCATTTCCTCATCTTTTTTTAAAAAAGAAAAGAAAAAAACCAGGGAAATCCCCGGTCCAAGAAACTTAATTACATTGTTATACGGTGTTTGAGGTAGCCCCAGATGTACTCTGTAAGTACACTATACTGATCAAGGTCACCGTAAGTTATCCTGTCTATGATATAGCAGTCATCAGTCAGCAAGTATACTGACCTACTAAAATAGGCCTTGAACTTCTCGCTTACTTCACTGAGCGAACTGCAATCACACGGTTTCACAATACAGTCAATGAAATTCTCACCTATGCAGATTACCTCTCCGTCATCGTTTACCTTAAACTTCAAAAGCCCCTGCGCGTACACCTCATCTAACTGAAATTCCTTACCTATAGCAACGACGATATCCGTCAAAGACGCTCCTTCGCTAAGCATTACGGCTACTAAACATTCTATTGATCCAAACATTTAATCCCCTCCTTTCTAATAGCCTCCGACTAAGGCTATATCTTATTTAAAGATTACTTGTTCATATCCTGCTTTTTCATTCTTGGCCGTTATATATTTCGTAAGAGTAGACACTTCCCTGCCCATTATGCCTTTAAAATAAAATCGAGTGAAAACATATGAATCATAAAATCACACAAAAAAAACAAAGTATACACCGAATGGCATATACTCTGATAAAAATTACAACTCTCTAGATTTTAAATTTACTTTTGAAAGAATGGATTTCTATATCTCTTATTTATACACCTTCTAACTATCTCCTGCTTTTTTTCTCTTTTTTATTTTTTATGCGCAAAATATATCTCATAAGGCAAAGCAACACCTGCTTCATATTCTCTTGTAATCCGCTTCTATACGAAGTTTCATACAAAGTCACGCAATGGGTCAACGAAAAAAAAGGAATAAAGGAAGGGTATTTTTGCCCTTATTATCAGTCGATATAACAGTGATAACCAAGGTGGATTGTTCTTTAGACCAAGCCCCTAAGGTTATCTATTAGCATACATAAAAAATGAACGGAGAAGCGGGCTAACTTGCGCTAGACACTTGACCATTCATTCTTAGACTTTTCAAAAACTAAACTTTATTAAATTGAACCAATCTTTATTATCAAAAACTAGAGTTTATTTTAACTTTACATATATTCAAGCAATGATTATAAATATACTCAAAAGAAAAATAGCAAGCAAATTTATCTTTAATGCAATATTAAACAGTTTGTACTTTCTAGATGCAATCCGTGAGTTTATAAGAATTTCTTTAGCATAATCAACTTCAATTTTATTTAAAGAATCACCATCTATCGTACTCCCTAAATATTGTTTATGAATGTCTTTGAGATAATTCTTCGAAGATTTGTATTTCCCAATATCACCATAAAAGATTAAAATTCTATCCTGAGTATTTCCTTCATCAGCATTTTCCTCATCTTCAAATACTTTCGTATTTGAGAAAAATGATAAGATTGATATAACTAGTGCAACAATAAACATTATTGATATAAAAGCAACTAAAAAAACACTACCTATCATATCTCCATTTATCATTGCTATCATATAGTCTATCGCTTTAAATAGAAATAAGCCATTTATTCCAATAATTGCACCATTTTTTGCCTCAGCAAAATGCACCCATGTGTTCACATTCGCAAATATATCCTTTAAGACCTCATTTACACTAATTGAATTAGACATTCCACACCTCATTAATCTCTAGCATGATACTTACCTGCTCTTTTTAACTGCACCGCTCCTGTACTTCCATGTTTTAAGTCTTTTAAAGTCCATTTACCTGTTTTCTTATACTCGACATATTGTATGTATAATTTCCATGCTGAGTTTAATATGGCAACAGATTTATGATCATTATCAATAACATTAATTTCGCCATTCGGATGATGTGTACAAAGAATTCTTTTGTTTTTTATTGATGGATGTGAGTTGTAATGCCTATGTTTATGAGGAATGATACCCCAATCAATCTTTTTTGAGTAATCTTCAACATAAATTTCATCTTTAGGATAGTTACTTGGATATATAGCAATTATAGGCATAGAGAATCTTTCAATATCCTTCTCAGTTTTACATTTTTGAAGAACTTCATAAGGTATCAAATCTCCAGATACGAAGACTTCTTTGCATTTTTTTGTAGGCAATAGTGTCATATTTAGTAATGGAAAATACGTCTTAACCTGTTTGAAATCAACTTTCATGATTGAATAATAATTATTGAAATCAAAATCAGAGTTGAAATCTGGAATATCAGAATCAGATATCTTAATCAAATCATAATTAATCATTTGATTTACTCCACGGGTCAACTTGAACGTTTGGAGTTCTACTGGTAAGATTATTTAGAGTACTTGATTTAAATACATTATTAACACTTTCATTCAAATCATTCTTCTGTTGGACTAAATCATTGAAATCCTCTTCTGTTATATTAAAACTATAGAATCCAGTCGTACTTATTGCTGTAAGTACATCTTGTATTACTTGATACTCACTTTCATCCGAATTCTCTACTTTGGAATCTATTGCCTCTTTAAGTTTTTTCCAAATAACTATTTCTCCAGCCCCAGCATAATTATCTTCACTTTTATTAGCGTATTTATATGCATCGCTAAGGATAATCTTATCTTTTCTACCATTTAATCCTAACCTAGTAGCGATTACTTTCCCTATTGAACATCCTATCCCAATAAAAATCTTTTGATTATTCAATTTCTCTTGAACATATAAATTTGAATTCAATTCCTCAATCTTAGTATTCAGAGATAATGCCGCCTTAAACATTCTCAAGATTGAATCTTCACTACCTTTAAAATCATTGTAAACTGATAGAATTCTATCTCCTTGATATTGGACTCTACTTCCTAATGATTCTATAGTTACATCATTCATTATTCCATATATCAATTCCATAACTTCTTTCAAATCATCAAGGTTTTGATCACTCACATGAAATAATTTTGTAAAACCACGGATATCGGCACAAATAACACATACCTCTTCTAATCTTTTATTCTTACCTTTTAGTGACAGACCATCAAAAGTTAACTGATTTTTGCATGATTCAAATGAGATGCTTTTCAAATTCAGTCCATTTGCTTCATCCTCAACTCTTTCTTTCACTTTGCTAAGATCTTCTTCAAGTGAAATTAATTCATCATCAGAAAAAATATCTTTATAGTGAGTTTTAAAGAATCTGCTACTTCTAATTTTCTCATTGAATTCACTTTTTTCCCCATCATCTAATTCACTAAACTTATCCTGATAAACAGAAGGAAGATTGTCATATAATTTTTTAGTAATATAGATGTAGTCTTTTGGGGCATATGATTGTATTTTTGCTGAATTATTCGCTACACCACCAATAGTTGTAAATTCCTCATCATCCAAATATTCGTTAATTGTATACTCATAGTAATCTCCGAAATCTAAACCCGCATGTGCTTTGAAATTTGGATAATCTTTGTATTTAGATAAGTTGTTGAAAGTTTTATTATTGAATATGAAGAGTTTAACTGTCAACTCCAACATAGTTTTATAAAAATCATCATTCTCCTCATCAAACTCTATAACGACATGAGTACGACCTGCAGTATGTTTTTCTACAAAACCAATTTTGCTTTCATTAATCAGTTTTGCCTGCCCGACAAAATAAGTCTGTAACCTATGTAATGTCCTCTTTAAGTCATCATCCTTATCTTCTTCTTCCCTAATAACATCCATAAGATTTTTTATATTCAAATATAAATGTACACCTTGCTTCTTGTTAAACATTCAAAACACCTCCAGATAGTTTTTTCATGATATCGTGCCATCGACCAATAACAACCACAATATATAGTAGCAAACATCTGTTCTTTTGTCAAATATTTCTATCTCCATATGTTGAAAAACTGTTCAAAACGAGGATGTTTCGGAAAATTTAATCTAGTTTTTAACCTTGTTTTACATCTAAAACTACCAATCAACAAATAACTACTTATTGCAACTGTCGAGTCTTCAAACGCACATGCAGTTTACCATTCTCATGTCGCTTCACAGATTTTACAAACCTATCCTTCAAAGCATTCAACATTACTTCGAAGTATGGAGTCCCTTCAACAGCAAAGTACGTTTGCACGGTAAAGACTTTGTATTCCGCATCTATCATCCCGATACAACCTAAAATAAAATCATTATCGAACTCGGTCTTTTCAACTTTTTTTCAAATCTCCTTTTTCTTTTCCTCATCTTTTTCAAAAAATAAAAAAGAAAAAGATGAGGAAAATCCACGGTTCTAGAAACTGTATCATATTGTAATACGGCACTTCAAGTAAGCCCAAACGTAGTTAAAGAGTGCATTGTAGTAGTTGAAGTCCTTATAGGATATCTTATCGACTATGTGGTTATCATAGTCCGTTAAATCCATGTTTACAGCCTTATCAAAGTATTCTCTGAACTTACCCTCAGCCAAATATAACGGGCACTCTCTTTCAACTATACTCTCCGTAAAATCTGGACCTTCACATAAAATATCCCCTTTATCATTAACTGTGAACTTTAACGGCCCTTCTGTATATATCATCCCCACATCGCTCTCTATGGCTATTTCAGCCGTTATCTCACGCAAAAACGCCCCCGTATCAAGTAACTCATAAACAAAGCATTTTGTAATATCAAACATTCAATCCCCTCCTTCGACAAGTGCCTCCAACTAAGGCTAATTATTGTTTCGAGGTGATCCGGATATATTCTTCCTTACCTGTTCACTTCTCTCAGGTTCTTGGGCGTTATATTTTTCGCAAGAGTAGCCACATTCCCGCCCCCTCTTCTCTTATACTCCGCTTTTATACCTAGTTACACGAACAGCCATGCAATGAGTCGATGAAGAAAGAAAAGAAGACATGAGGGGTGGTTTTGGCTTGATTATTAGTCATATTTGTTTGAGAACCAGTTTAGATTATTGGTTAAGCCAAGCCCCAAGTTTTCTTTTTTTGTAATAAAAAATGAATGGATAAGCAGACTAACTTGCGCTAGTTGCTTGACCATTCATTATTTGAACCAATCTTTATTCTCAAAAACTAATCTATATTTAACTTCAAAAATAATTCTTTGCTTGTTAAGCCTACTCCACAGTAACCGACTTTGCTAAATTTCTCGGCTTATCAACATCGTTACCTTTAGCCAGTGACACATAATACGCAAATAACTGAAGTGGAATAACACTTAAAATTGGTGCCAGTTCATCTATTGTTTCAGGAATGAAAAGCACCTTATCTGCAACCTTTTCGATCTCTGTATGACCCTCTTTGGCGATGGCAACAACATATGCCCCTCTGGCTTTTACCTCTTTGATATTCGATAACATCTTGTCATATAACTTATCTTGAGTTGCTACTGCTACCACAAGAGTACCCTCTTCCATAAGTGCAATCGTTCCATGCTTTAACTCTCCCGCTGCAATGGCAAATGAATTAATGTAAGAGATTTCTTTCAATTTAAGAGACGCTTCAAATGCAGTATCAACGTCTACCCCTCTTCCCATAAAGAAAACACTTTCATTGTTAAATTGCTCATCCGCTAGTTGCTGAACAGGTTCTAAATGTTTCAATATAGCATGAATTTGATCTGGAATAGCCTTCAATCCCTCTAGGACACGGGTATACGTTTCTTTTTCAATACGTCCATTTAAATAGCCAAATCTTAAGGCTAACAAGTAAAATGCTGTTAACTGAGTTGTATACGCCTTGGTTGATGCAACCCCAATTTCTGGTCCTGCCCAAGTATAAAATACATCATGAGATTCTCTAGCAACAGAACTGCCAACCACGTTAACAATACTGAGCACTCTAGCCCCTTTACGTTTAGCTTCCCTTAATGACTGTAATGTATCAAGGGTTTCGCCCGATTGTGAAACCGCAATAAATAGGGTTTTATCATCAATAAATGGATCTCTATATCTAAATTCACTTGCAATATCCACTTCTACAGGAATTTTTGCGAATTTTTCAATCGCATAGCGTCCAATTAAACCTGCATGATAAGCAGTCCCACAAGCAACGATATAAACCTTGTTAAAGTTCTTTAAATCCTCTGCCGTTAGAGAAACGCCTTCTATATCAATGATATCTTCTTTACTTAATCTTCTGTGTAAAGTCGCATGTACCCCTTCAGGTTGTTCGTGTATCTCTTTAATTGTAAAATGTTCAAAGCCTTCTTTTTCTGCTGATTCAACATTCCAAGTTACTTCATAAACATCTCGCTCAACTTTTTGACCATGTTCATTATAAATAGTAATGTCGTCTTTAGTTAAAACAACCGTCTCATCATTTTCTATTAAGTAAACATTTCTGGTGTATTTTAGTAAAGCTGGGATATCCGATGCCAAGAAGTTTTCCTCTTGACCAATACCAACAATAAGTGGGCTGTCTTTACGCACTGCAATAATCTTATCTGGCTCCTCTTTACAGATGATGCCAAGTGCATAAGCCCCTTCCATCTTTGCAACGGCTTTGTTGACAGCTGCAAGTAAATCTCCATCATAGTAGTAGCCAACTAAATGGGCTATAACTTCTGTATCCGTTTCTGATTTAAATTCCACGCCAATATCTTCCATCAACCACTCTTTAATTGACATATAATTTTCAATGATACCATTGTGAATTACTGCAATAGATGATGACGTATTGGTATGTGGATGGGCATTAATAACCGATGGTGCACCATGTGTTGCCCAACGTGTATGACCAATTCCAATTAGTGTATTGTCATAATCCGATCCAATTTCTGCTTGTAAGTTTGCAAGACGCCCCTTGCACTTACGTACAACAACTTCCCCTTGATCATAAACAGCAATCCCAGCTGAGTCATAACCTCTATATTCTAATTTTGATAATCCTTCCATTAATACTGGTACTGCCTGCTTATTTCCAATGTAGCCTACGATTCCACACATAGTGTCACTCTCCTAAATTTTATTTATTACTGTTAGGACGAACATATCTCATTTAGTCATTCTTATTAATTGATTTGCTTCAAAAACACAAAAATAGACCCTATCCTTAGCGTCTATTGTACACATAATTAGTATTGGTCATCCAGTTCTCTTTGTCCTTAAAATCACTTTTAAGTTTTGTAGAACCTTTATCGGTAATGACATACCGCAGAGTACCCGCCGAAATTTCGATAAACTCTGCCCTCGTCAACTGCAAGCAAACTCACAGTTCTGGCGCTTTTATTCAATTTTGTTGGCATCTATTCATTTAAACGCCTCCCTTCTAGTCGTCCACATTCAGTATACCATACATTATTTTAATCGTGGACTTTTTCTTCTTCAGTGTCATTTTTTTGTAATGAGTTCATCTATATTTGTAAATTTTATAACATAGGTGTAGAATATAAACTGTTCTTATAAAATAAATACGAGGAGTGATGAACATGTTTGAACCAATTGCATATACTCAAGTTCCTAAAAATTCTTTGTTCATAGATGTTCGAAGTCCATCTGAATATAAACAAGCAACGATTGAGGGCGCTATCAACGTCCCGCTTTTCTCAGATGAGGAGCGTGCTATTGTTGGAACTATGTACAAGCAAGATTCTACTGATAGCGCCAAATTACAAGGTGTTGAGTTTGTCGCAAAAAAATTACCTGCCCTATTTACGCAAATCGTAAAACTTAAGCGAGAAAAAAAGCAACCGCTTGTTCTTTTTTGTGCCCGTGGTGGCTACCGAAGCACTTCACTCGCTGCTTTTTTGAACGGTATGGGAGAGCGCGTTTTCTTACTACAAAATGGCTATAAAGGATATCGGAATCATATACTTGCTGAATTAGACCGTTTTGCACAAGAAAAAACCTTCATTGTTTTGCATGGCAATACAGGTATCGGTAAAACACATATTCTTGAGGCTTTAGAAGCAAAAGGGCTTCCAGTACTTGATTTTGAAGCAGGTGCCAATCATCGCGGATCAATTTTAGGCGGTGTAGGGCTTGGTGAATGTAGAAGTTTAAAAACTTTTGAATCTTACATCTACCATCGTATTTCAGAAATGACCTCGGATTATATATTCGTCGAAGCTGAAAGTCGTCGTATTGGCA
>Ga0193962_1000850_pt1 | contig 14325 bp, 23 predicted proteins | sample FB_5_MG_FD_140335 | JGI IMG/M metagenome (GOLD analysis project Ga0193962, IMG submission 140335) | Microbial mat bacterial communities from the Broadkill River, Lewes, Delaware, United States - FB_5_MG | ecosystem: Environmental > Aquatic > Freshwater > River > Microbial mats | place: USA...
CCATACTGTACATAATACCATTGTCGATATTTTCGCCTTTAACAAATGCTGGAATTGATCCATAAGAACGCACTTTGTTTAAAAGGTCTAAATGATTGTAGTGCCCATTGTGCATTGAGTCTTGTGTATAAATATCTTGCCCGAGTGCCGTGTTTTTATACCCCGCTTCAAGATCATGAGTTGCTAGTGCATTCCCTGCTAGTAATGCCTGAACATAGCCTTTTTCTACTAAGCCTTGAACAGCAACTCTAGAATCTTTATCGAATGAAACAGCTGGTCCTAAAACCCAAACGACATAGCCATTGTTTTCTTTTTCGTATTTAAGTAAATCATATAAATCGTCATAATCCTTTGAGTAAGCAGTTTCTCTACTACGTCCGCTTCTAAAGGCAAAAGCATCTTTTTCTTCTATACTTTTAAAGAAACCGTGACTGTGTAAGTAAATGCCTTCAGATGCATCTTCTGTACGACCGAGGATAACACGATCGCCTACTTTAACATTTCTAAATTCTATGATATCAATTACTGCTGCTGAACGTACAACGGGAACACAGTCCATTCTACTCTCCATTGGTAGAATCCATTCGCCATCAATTTTGAAATATTCTGGGTACATACTCATCGCATGGTAACCCTCAGGCACGACTCCGTCTTTTGTAACTGTTTCTATCTTAACATTTGGTGCTTGTAAAAATAGTTCTTTTGTGAAATCTGGTGCTGTATAAGTTGGTAATTTAAAACCCATGATGTATCCTCCTAATTGTAGTTCCGATAAGAACAATTATATCAGTATGTTAAACTTTTGTCTATCAATTGTTAAGAAAACGTAACTTATCGCGGTGCATATTGTTACGTTATCTTAATAATTAAACAATGAAGAGCGTTTGTCATGTTGAAAGGTTGATTTTGCTAAAGATTCAGAAGAATGCGTCCTGTAATATTTCGTGCGCGGTTTATTAACGTTTTGTAACAAATAATTGGTCTTATAAAGAAAATTCTTCTAGAATAGAAATCTTTGAGAAAGCAATACACCAGTATTATGAGAAAAGTATAGAAAAATGGTAGGCTACAAACAGATAGATACCACAATGCGCTATGTAATAGTAGATGAAACCAAGGCAAAAAATTCCTACAAGAAGTATATTGGTTTATAACTTTAACAATAATCTGATTTATCGGGATACACATATCATACAAATAGTATATGATATAACCAAAGAACGATATAGATTTAATGAAGGGATTCAATTTGATATTGGAGGTAAATGATGAAAAAATGGTATGACGAGGAATATGATTGGGAAATCGAAGTTATAGGTTTTTTAAGAGGGAATCAAACTGATAATTATTGCAGAAATGGTGAGGAAATTGGGGATAAATATACTTGTACTTATGGATGTCCTGTTAACAAAGATGGTTATGGAATATGTTCAAAAGTCATGACGATTATGTTCCCTATTATGGAGGCTGTTAGAAGTGGAGGAGACTTGTCTAAAATTGGTGGAAGTAACCAATATACCAAAGAAATTGTTTGTCCTGATGGATGTGTAGTTTTTAAGATGTCAGCAAAAGAATTAGGTAATGTAAACTTTTATGAAAGATAGATTTTGATTTAACTGCCCTACAAATTGAAAAATTATAAAGAAGAGGGAGAAAAAATTAAAAATAAAACTTCCCGCATTTTTCCTGCACAAGTTTTCTATAGAACTCTATATGAATTATTACAGAATCTAATGTAAGCATTGAAAACATAATGAAGTTTAAAACATGATAATAGTAGTAGAGGGGGGAGAGATTCCTCTTGACAACATCATAAAACTAATAAATTCCGACTGCATTAGTAGTCGGAGTTTTTATTGGATGAAAAATTTTTTGGTAAATATTTAATATAATTTGAAATATATTCAAAATGGTTTAATATAGTATTATAATTCCTAAAAATGTATTTTTAGTATTAACAAGGAAATGTATAATAATAAGGAGAATCAAAATGTTGAAATTTGCAATTTGCGATGATGAAATTGCCATATGCGATAGATTGTTAATGATATTAGAAGGTTATTTTGAAGAAAAAGATGTAGATGTACTGGTAGATTTGTATTACTCCGCTGATGATTTGATGAACAGTATAAAGAATGACAAAAAAATCTATGATGTTATATTTCTTGATATTGAAATGGATGGAACCAGTGGTATTGAGTTTGGAAAAGAATTTAGAAATGACTTGCATAACGAAATAACAAAGATTATTTTTGTATCATGGGAAAGTGCATACGCAATGGAGTTATTTAAAATTAGACCAATAGACTTTATAATTAAACCTCTTATACGAGAGAAAATTGAAGACGTTTTAGATGTGGTAATTAATTTAGTTGATCAGTCTAAAAGGTACTTAGTGTACTCTAACAACGGTAAGAATGGTTTTGTGCATTATGATGAAATCATGTATATAATGAGTTCCAATAGGGTTATTAGCATAGTTACGTCAGAAGAACGTATCAGATTTACTGGAAAACTGGATGATGTAGTAAAACGATTAGATGATAAATATTTTTGGAGAATTCATAAGTCATTTGTTATAAATCCTTTATATGCAAAAAAAATTCAGTATGATAATGTCTTAATGAGAAGTGGTGAAAAAATTTCAATAAGCCAAAAATATAGAGTGGGTATTAGACAGAAACAGAAAGTTTTAATGAGTTTGGAGAAAAAATGATGATGGCTTATTATTTTATTACGTTACTAAGTGGCGTTGTAGGTATGTATGCAAGATATAATTTTTTGCAGATTTTCCGGACTAGTGATAGTGAAGCTCATAAATTTGAGAAATTTATATATGTAGCATTTTATATTACCTTATTTTTCGTATATTTTAAATATGATACACCAATTTTAAATTTACTTGTTCAATTGTTCTACCTTTCCTTATTAGGTCTATTGATGGGGTTGAATATAAAAAAAACGATTCTTTCATCTGTGATTATTATTACTGTTCTTGTTGCGATTGATAGTGTAGTGTTTTTTATGACTGGGTATGTAAATGAATCTGTCTTTGTTGAAGTTGGTAATCATTCAATTATTGGAAATATCAGTTCGGATATTCTTATTCTTCTAATAAGTTTAGTATTTAAAAATTATAAAAATGTTAGCAAGAGTATTGATTTACCTTTAATATATTGGAGTGTAGTATCAATTTTTCCGTTACTTTCTTTGATGCTAATGATTGTATTTTTTAGTTTTAGTACTGAAAATTCTTCTATAGCAATTTATAGTACAATAATGATTCTTGTTATGAATTTAATTGTCCTTTGGCTATATGATCGCTTAATAGTTTTGTTTGAGAAAAGACTTGAGGAAATAGTTATTAAACAGATGAATATGAGTTATAGGAAACAATTAGAAATGATGCGTACAGCAATGGTTGATTTAAAAAAGTTTAAGCATGACATTAGAAGTCACATTATATCAATAGAAACTTTAATTCAAAACAAGCGTTTTGTGAAAGTAGAAGAGTATTTGGAAGAAATCAGGGAAGAAGTGAAGGATAATAGTACAATTTCCAATACAGGGAATGTTGTGATTGATAGTATTATCAATTATGAAATAAATAATGTAAAAGTAACAAGTGAGTTAATAAAACTGAAAACGGTTAATATACCAATGGAATTTAGTATAAAGGATTATGATTTAACTGTTTTACTAAGCAATGTTTTTTCAAATTCATTACAGGCAATAAGTAATGTCGAAGGAGGAAAAATAGATGCTTATATAAAGTATCATGAAGGAATATTTTTTTTGTCAATCACAAACGATTTTAATGTAGATATAAAAATGAGGAATGGTAAAATTTCTACAAGTCATCGCGATAAGGATAACCATGGATATGGTATAGAGAACATAGAAAGAGTAGTTAAAAAGTATAATGGAGAGATGAATATAAAGTATGATGAAAAAAAATTTAATATTGAAGTGATTATGTATGAAAAAGGATAATTACTTTTTTTTGCACGAATTTCTACATGAAAGAAACGAAAATGGAAATCGTGTTAATGAAAGGAAGGATTGTGATGTAAAATACATATAATACAGCAGTTGTTTAATATGTTTTTATGCGTATAGAGTTATTGTGAGTAGTGATAAACATGTTCGTTCAAATGTGTTTATAATTCTATTTATATAATAATCATACTCACATACTCTATAAGTATAAATTAATTTAGAGGGGAGATAATTATGAAAAAGTCATTTGAAAAAATAAGTACTCTATTTGCATCGCTGATACTTTTATTACCAGTAGCTTCAGCGAATCAAACTTGTAGCTTTTTTCATCATCAGCTAGAGTTACCAGATGAGGTGAAAAAATTGAGGAAGTTTTAAGTGCAATCATTAGTTTTAGTTTTTACTAATAAATTTATTGATAGTGGAATTATAACTGAAGATAAAAGGGCAATTTTTGAGTTCGGATTAAAAGAAGCTATTTTTATGCTTATTAATTTGTTGACGGTAGTTGCAATAGGTGTTTTAACTGGAGAGTTTTTTTGTCTCGTAGTTTTTAGTGTTTCATATATGTTACTGCATCCTTTTGCAGGTGGTTATCATGCGGATTCCAGAAAAAATTGTTATGTCATTTCTATCATTATTATTGTAGTAGTATCGTTTATTTCAAAATACGTTAATTTAAATAATGGTGTTCATTTATTTTTTATGTTGATTTCTACTAGCATCATTATGATTTTGGCTCCAATAGAGGATTACCATAAGCCACTAGATGAAGTTGAAAAAAAAATATACAGACAAAAGCTAATAAAGCGTTTGATGTTTCAAATAGTTTTTTCTGCTTTATGCTTTGTTTGTTCATACAAGTTTTTGCAAGTGATTTCGGTATCTTTTTTTATGAATGCATTTATGTTAGTAATTGGATATAAAAAAAATCAATGTAAAAAAATGTTTAGTAGTAAATGTAATGAGTCTGTTTAAAAGCAGACTTATTTTTTTTGAAGTGAACATAAAGAATTTTTAAAAATGTACAATCAGAAAATTAATTTGGAGGGGCTAATGAAAATAATGGCAAATTCATGTGCTATTAAAATAAATGATTATAAAATTACGATATATGATATTTATTGTTATTACATGCTTAAAAAATATTGTGAGGATACTAGTGTTGCCAATGAGGAAGTTGCAATGCTGATACCGGAGTTTGAACTAGAAAATGGGTTGTATAGCATTTCGCCTACAGAATTTGATTAAAAAGGAAATTGAAAGTAGAAGGTTAGGTAATTACTTGTTTTCGGATGATTTACTTGGGGAATCGAATTTATATGATACGAATTACGCTGTCAAATCTTTAGATGTAATAGATGCATTAAGTACTACTTAGGCATAGTTGAGCCAATAGATAAGACAAGAGAAATAACTCTTGTAAATGAAGCTTCTTTGGTTGAGGTCAAGGATAATATGAAATTTAAATTTTAGACGTTAATTCATCTAGCTTATTTGTACATTTGATCATATAAAAAATCTCCTCCAAAATTATAGGCTATCTTTATGCCTTAAATTTCATCTTCGGATTTTATTGTGCTATGAATTGGTGTATTATCTTGAAAAATTGTTAGCCAAAGACCTAAATCTTTAAATGTACCATTTGTATCTGTATATGCACTAGCAAAAAAATTTAAAATATCAGCATCACTGTAATTCTTAGTTTTTAGCTGACCTATCATTTCAAGTTGTTCTTCATTGGCAGTCCAGACATTGATAACATTATTCTGTCAAAGCATTTGTTTTAAATTCCCTTTAATGATAATTTTAGGGATAGGTTATTGTTTATGGTATTATAATGTTGTGGAATCTATTCTATTTAAATTAAATTAAAGTTGAGTAGAGAGGAGATAGGGATGAAAAAAAAGAAGGTCATATTAATTATTTGTTGCGTTTTATACATAGTTGTACTTTTTGTTGTTATATATTTTCAGAATAACAAAACATTGGAGACTAAGGATGCCTCTGAACAAGTGCAAGGAGGAGAAGTATTTACTTGGGAATTTGATTTTTATGAACTTACAGAGGAACAACAGAAACTATTTAAAGAGCTTGAAGAACAAGGCGTTAGTTTTAGTGAAAGAATAAAAATAGTATTACCTGAAGAGTATGAGAAGTTAGAAGAAAACAAACTTGTGAAAGGAATGATGGATGCTGAAAAAAAAGGAACAAATAGTATGTTAAAAGATTAAATAAGAGCGTATAAATAGGGGATAACAACTCCCCTCGCCAACACCAAAACAAAGGAACCCGACTGTATTTAATGTAGTTGGTTTTTTTTCGTATTAAAAACTTGTGTGGAAAAATGTGGGAAGTCTAAAAATAAAAAGAACGAACCCTAGCAATTGCAAGGGTTCGTTCTATAATGGTGCCGAAGGTTCAGAACAGGCGAGTCCCCACATAATGCTGTATATGTTATAATAAAATAAGAAATATATGATATTTATTGGATGTGAGGTGCCTATGAGTTTAAAAAATAGAGAACTACTATTAGAATTGATAAAAGATGCTGACGATTTTGCAACATTTAAAAATATTAAGTGTCCCCCAATTTATTTGCTGGGTGGTTCTGCTTGTATACTTGGTAACTATTTGGATAGAGCTACTTTCGATCTTAATTTTATTGATATTAATTACGATGCATCAGTAGGAAAAGTATTCAGATTGTTTGACCGTTTTGATATGTTAGATATTTATGTAACGCCAATAGCTGATGATTATGAAGTGAGAGCTGTCAAACTTGAGGGATTTACAACATTAGAATACTATGTTTTATCTAGAGAAGATATTATTGTTAGTAAATTAGGACGTTTTTCAGAAAAAGATAGAGAAGATATTGCTATTCTTATTGAAGATTGCGAGCGTCAATTACTAGATGAACTAATCAAAAATGTTATTGAAAGAGACAATTTTAGTGATCGCATTAAAGGGGAATTTATAAAGAATAGTGAATTATTAAGGAAGCGATATTATGTATAAGCAATTTATTAGAAATATGGATTTTTTTCTTAAGTTAAATAACTCAGGAGATAATTTATCTAATTATCGTTTTGATTTAGTGAAAGAGATAGAGACAATTAGAAGTATTGAATTATTTGAGGCATTAAAAAATACAAATTTGAAATGTTATCAGAAAATGTCTACAATTATATGGGCGGTTAAAAATAATACACATAGATATCCAGCTTTTAAGGCTTTCTCATGGGAATTATGGGGATATGGCTTTGATGGGGAGTATTATGAAGTAAATGAAAAGGAACTTGAAGAACAATTAAAGTTAATTGATTTATTATTGAGTACGCAATATTGGCATTGATCAGGCTACATTAACATTTGTTAGTGTAGTTTTTTTATGGAAAAGTTTTTATTATGATGCACACACTCGACGCATGTGGACTTGCTGGTGCCGAAGGCGGGAGTCGTAGGTGGAGCCCACCCGGCGAATTTGTACACTGGTGGTTTTATATCTTGGGTCTGGCTTTAAAATTTTGCGAAACATCATGATAAAGTGGTCTTTTTTAGCGTGTCCAATCCCTCGCTAACAACAAAAAATAAAACAAGCCCGACCATAGTCGAGCTTGCTTTATTTGGTGCCGAAGGTTCGGAACAGGGAAGTCCACACGGAAACTTACATATGATATAATAGGATTGAAAATAAATGAGATGTAATGAATATAAGGTGTCTATAAATTTAAAAATATAGAATTAATAAAAGATGCAGACGATTTATAAACTTTTAAAAACATCAAGTGTCAATCGGGATTTATCTAACACTGTTGATTGACAGCTTATATATTTGGGTAAAAACTCAAAAATACGCTATCAAAATAGGAAAGGGAGGATGCAGATGAAAAAATGGCAAATAGATATTCAGTGGTCGCTTTTATATCTAGGTGTTTGGTGCATCCTTTTTGAGCGCATAGATATCCCAGTGGTATTATCAGGTATAGTTGTAAGTATTTTAGGCCTTCATATTACTGAAAAGTATTTGATGGGGGCTGCTTATAATATTAAGTACCCATTTAACTTTTTATGGATTGTAGAGTATGGGTTCTTTTTATTCATAGAAATTTATAAGGCTGGATTTAAGACGATTATGATGATCTTTACAGGTGACATAAATCCAGGTGTAGTTGACATTTATTCGACTCAAAAGGATAGTCATAAAGTAACCATATTAGCCAATAGTATTACCCTAACACCAGGGACTATTACCATTGATAAAGAGGACCAAAAGTTAACGGTTCTGTGGCTAAATGTTAAATCTAAAAAGTCAAAAAAAGCTGGTGAGTTGATTAAGGGAACTTTAGAAAAACATCTTTAAGGAGTTTTTATGATAAGCACACTCGTCGTAATGATATTACTCATTGTTGCAGTAACATTTAGAGTATTTATTGGGCCCACGGTTTGGGATAGAATCCTAGGGCTTAATCTCGTAACAACTAAATTAATTATGGTTATTGTACTCATTGCAGTTATGAAGGGACAGTCTATGTTACTGGATATAGCCATTGTATATGCCATGTTAGGCTTTATTGGTGTGACCTTCTTATCTATTTATATTCAGAATAGGGGGGATTAATATGATAACAAGCATTGGTTATGGACTGGTATGGATGGGCATCCTTATTATTGCTATTGGTGTTCTTGGTACTTACCGGTTTAATAATTTTTATCCCCGAATACTGGCGGCGGCTCTTATTGATACCATGGGTAATATAACAGTACTCATTGGGGTCATGTTAATTAAAGGATTGAGTTTTTTCACCTTTAAAGTGGGGATTATTCTTATTATTATGATGGCCATCAATCCACTGAGCACACATTCTATTGCACGATCTGCTTATTTTAGTGGTTATAAGGTTAGAAAGGAGCAGGAATGAAGCAAATTGCTTTACTCGTTATAATTTATCTTGCTATAGTGGCAATTCAAACACAAAAGTTGAGAAATGCCGTCATTTTTATGGGGGTATTTTCTTTAAATATGTCCTTTGTGTATTTATTATATAATGCACCAGATGTTGCGATTGCCGAAGCGGTTATAGGGAGTACGCTGGCGACTATTCTCTATTTGGTAGCGCTTAATAAATACAAGGTTTTCGTCATTTACTGTCATGTTCACGAAGAAGATGTTCACGATGGACATTATGCTCATAATGAATACAGTGATCTGATTAAACTATTAGAAATATTTTGTGCTAAACAGGAGTTGGAACCACAAATTATCTATACAACCCATGAAAAAGAAACCATAATGGAAGAACATGAATACGCTGTTATTATAGAAGATCATGAGGAAATTCTTACGGTTTATGGCCACCCAGAAAACTGTCAAACAGAGCTATTAGACGCCTTTATAAAAAAACGTGGTGGTTTAGACTATCCATACTATATTTCGACTGAGAGTATTAGGGAGATGGAGTGATGTTATGAGAAGAAAAATTATAGCATTTTATTTGTTTGTTGTTTGTGTATTTGTTTTATGGACCAGCAGTCTTGTTACGAACACCTTTGGCTTTCCTATGGCAGAACACTACATAAAATATGCAGTTGGGGAAACTGGGTCGCCCAATGTAGTGACAGCGATTTATCTGAATTATCGTTATTATGACACGCTATTTGAGGCCTTGGTTTTACTTTTCAGTGTCATTGCAGTTATTTATATGTCCATTCATGAAAAGGAGGTGCCTGATGAATAAGCATTCTGAGTTACTATCCGATTCCTTGGGTATCTTTTATCCTTGGATTCTCCTATTAGGATTTTATATAACGATAAATGGGCACCAGTCACCGGGTGGTGGTTTTCAAGGAGGTGCCATATTGTCAGCTGTTTTCATTGGGAAATATTTGATACTACCTGTTCAAGAAATGGAACTTGAAAGAATTCAGCGTATTGAAAAACTGACCCTCTTGCTTATTCTCTTAATTCCTATAACATTTCTGTTTATGGGCTTAAATGCGCATTTTCAAGTACTTAATCCTTATTATCTGATGGTTTTAAATAGTTTGATTGGACTTAAGGTAACATGTGGTTTTAGTTTAATTTTCTTTAGATTTGTATTTTATGAAGTTAGGTGAATATATGACACTACAGGAATTACACACACTATCGGTTGAAGTCATTACAGGCGAAAATGTGGCACTTGTTTTATTTTTCATTGGTGTATATGGATTAACCGCTAGACGTAATATTATAAAATCAATTATTGGTCTTGGGATTATGCAGGCAGCAATTATCCTATTCTTTGTTACGGTGAACGCTTCTGTTGATGATGTACCGCCTATTGGAGTTGCCATAGGCGTTCAGGTGGCTGATCCAGTACCCCAAGCACTTATGATTACTGCTGTTGTTATCGGTGTATCTGTAACAGCAGTGAGCTTAACCATGTTTATTAGTTTGTTCCATAAATATGGTTCAACGAATTGGAACAAAGTTAAGCGGAAAAGAAGGGAGCTGAGATGATGACCATGCCCCTATTAGGATTTATACTTATACCGATTGTATCAGGTCTTATGATGTATATAAGACCCCATAACTGGGTTAAGAAGGTTACAGTACTGATTCAAGTCCTTCTTTTGTTTTGTAGTATTGATTGCCTACAAAAGCTACATACAGTGCCAGAGGTCATAGAACATCTAAGCGTGTATCCATTACCTGTTGGTATGACACTTAGACTGGATCGATTGTCTCAGGTAACCCTATTGCTGAATAATGGCCTATTTTTATTTATGACGATTTTTGCTTACCGAGAAAAGTATATGAATAAACTATTTATATTCTTATTCTTAAGTTTACAGGGGATGATCAATGGTATTTTCTTAGCCAATGACTTCTTTAACGTCTATATATTGATAGAAGTTGCAACCATTACGGTCAGTATTTTGATTATGTTTAAAAAAGACAGCAGGTCTATGTATGACGGTATGATTTATTTACTGGTAAATATGACTGCCATGGCCTTTTTTTTACTTGGAGTAGGCTATCTTTACAAGTATTTCGGCGTTCTTGATTTTACCACTATTGGTCAATATTTAGGACAAGTAACCAATGCAAAGCCACTTATGATGCCATTGGCACTACTTTTAACAGGTGTCAGTCTTAAGGCCGCTCTTATGCCTCTATTCTCTTGGCTACCAAAGGCTCATAGTACGGCCAGTGCCCCTTCGGTTATATCCAGTATCCTATCAGGGATATTTGTTAAAACAGGGGTTTATCTATTTATTCGTTTACAAACGATGTTTCATCCTATAGTCGACCTAAATGGTGAATTTATTTGGATGGGCGTTATTACTGCAGTAGCAGGTTTCACTTTTGCCATAGCTCAAAAAGATATAAAACTGATTTTAGCCTACCACACCATCTCTCAAATTGGCTTAATTATGATTGGTCTAAATATAGGATCTATTGAGGGCTTTTATGGGGCTATTTATCATATTTTGACCCATGGTGTTTTTAAAGCCCTTCTCTTTTTAGTGGCAGGTTTGTGTGTAGAGATGTATCAGATAAGGGACATTACCCAAATGAAGGGCTTATGGCATCACTCTAAAGCCATGAGTATAGCCCTGATAGTCGCTATTTTAAGTATTACGGGGGCACCATTTTTCAGTGGCGGTTACTCAAAATATTTGATTAGTCACTCTTATACTGGATTTGGTGGTGATATGTTATTCCAATTTTTAAGTATGGGGACTATGATATCTTTTATGAAATTCTTTAAGATGATTTTCACAAAACCCAATTGTATAATTGATAGAAAAGTAGCTTGGAATGAACAGGCAGTTTTATTGACGATGGCTTTGGTATGTATGGTTTTTGGTACTTTTGGTGACCAAGTAGTGGCAGAAGTCGTTCATTATGAAGGCTATTTTCCTATTTATAAACAAGTGGGCAAACTACTAACCTATGGCGCTACATATATAGTGGCCTATGGACTCTATAAGGTGGCTATCGAAAACCGCCGCTGGACAAAATACATTATGAGGATTGAACTTGGGTATAACAGTATTAGTTTATCGATAGTATCCTTCTTTTTTCTAACAGCTGTATACTTAAACTGGGTTATTATGTAATTAGTAGACAAGTAAAAGAAACCTTCCATTGGTGTGGAGGGTTAAAGGATTCTTGATATTAGAAAAAAATATGAAGAAACTATTCAAGCACTTGAAAATCTTTCAGAAGAGAAAAAAATGGAATTAAGTGATACCGCTTCTTTCAAGAAAAAATTAGAACTAATTGACAATATACTTATACTCCCAGGTGTTGAAATAGAAGTGATTCCTGATATACACATTTTATTGATATTTGATGTAAATGCAGATGTACTTAATTTGTTTGACTTATTAAAAAATGAGGATGTAATTGTAATTGCTGCACATATTGATAGTAATAAGGGTATTTATAATAAATTAGAAGGGAATTATCGTGGTAGAGTTTTTAGACATGAAAGACTTGATGGAGGTAAGAAAAAACCCCTTCGCATAACACGCAGTTAGCGACATTCCCCTGTTGAGGATTGAGTGTTCCGTAGAATTGGATTGTTTGTTTCTAAGTTATTGAGTGTGGAGAATCGGCAGGGAACGATCGCGAATCACGGAAACGTTATACGCCATTTATCACTAATATAACTATTAGTATAAAGTTAAGAATAAGAGGTTATAAAATGGAAAATATAAATTCTAAAACTGAGGAAAGAGAGCGATATTTTAAATTTAGATTTGTAATATTAGGAGTATTTTGTTTAGCATTGAGTCAGTTAATTGCGAGTATAATAGTTGATGTATTTTATATGAAATTTCAAGTAGGAAGTAGTATCTTATTATTTGCAATGCGTGGTTTATTAGAAATATCATTTTTTGTATTACATTGAAAATATATACTAAAAAAATACTTAAGATGGACTTATCATTTTTTAGAATTAAGAGATTAAAAGTTGATTTACATTGGTTAGTGATTGCAGTTCTACTTCCGAGTTGTGTGATTGGGTTTTATCTGTTTTTTTTAGATGGTTCAATTAGCTATGGAAGTAGAGCTTTATTAGAATCTAATATTGCATTTGCACTTAAATTAGCACTTGTTTCAGGAATAACTGAAGAGTTGTTTTTTAGAGGATACATAATGAAAATAGTTGAGAGTAAATGGGACAAAGGTGTTGCTATCTTAGTACCATCTATTATTTTTGCATGCCTTCATGGTTTTCGGGGCATAAGAGAGGGTGATTTCCTACAATTACTAATTGCAGGAACAATTGTAGGTATAATGTTTTCTCTAATAACTTATGTTGGAGATAATATTTGGAACGCTGTAGTGGTACACATTGTTTGGAATTTATTAGTGCTTGGTGTTTTTAATATATCAACAACTAGTAATTACAAATCAATAATTAATTATAGTTATGAGAGTAATAATATGATGATTACAGGTGGACAATTTGGTATAGAGGCTGGTGCTCCAGCAATTATCGGATATCTAACTATAATAGGATTTACATTAGTGACTGAATATAAAAGAAATCAGACTCAATAATAAAAGAATAAACCGTGAGAAAGGGCGTCTAAACACGCTGATTAGCGACATTCCATTGTTAGAATAGAGTGTTGCGTGGTGATGGGGACAGGTGTTTGATTTATAGATATTTGAAGATGAACAGGGCACGAACGCGAATCACGGAAACGTTATGCGGCATTATTTCATTCACTGTATGTTGTGAATTTATAAAGTAGAATAAATTGAGTGTGGAGGTTTAAATGAGCATAGAAAAAGCAGTTAAATTAAGAAAAGAAGGCAAATTAGCAGAATCGAATGAGATTCTTATTAAATTAGTGAAAGAATTTCCTGATGACGCAATGGTCAATTATCAGTGTGCTTGGAGTTTTGATGTATTGGAAAAAGAAGTAGAAGCAATTGAGTATTATGAAAAAGCTATTAATTTAGGTTTACCAAATGAGGACTTGAAAGAAGCATATTTAGGTCTTGGTAGTACATACAGAACAATAGGGGCGTATGAAAAATCCAAGAAAATATTTGAGGCTGCAATGGAGAAGTTTGATGATAATTCATTAAAAGTATTCTATGCGATGACTTTATATAACCTAGAGGAACATTCTGATTCAATGGAAATATTATTGAAGATTATTTCAGAAACAGCAAACGATAAAAGTGTAAGTGAATATAGTAAAGCTATAGAATTTTACTCAGATAAACTTGATAAAATCTTTAAATAGTAAATACCATGAAATTACTTCGGATAAACCAGCTAATACTTGTCAAGTAAATAGCTAAAAAAA
>Ga0193962_1000854_pt1 | contig 14284 bp, 10 predicted proteins | sample FB_5_MG_FD_140335 | JGI IMG/M metagenome (GOLD analysis project Ga0193962, IMG submission 140335) | Microbial mat bacterial communities from the Broadkill River, Lewes, Delaware, United States - FB_5_MG | ecosystem: Environmental > Aquatic > Freshwater > River > Microbial mats | place: USA...
ATTCCTTCATTACATCTCCTAGTTGTCCTGTCAATTTCATTTGTCCCTTGCCTGCCATCATAGCACTTTCGATAAAGAGAATATCACCACCTACTGGTGTCCAAGCAAGTCCTGTTACAACGCCAGGTGGGTTTATTTCTCGAATACGATCATGATGTCTGGTTTCATTGCCCAGTATATCCTTGAGCATGTCTACTTTGACGACATAAGGTAAAGTAACTTGCTTCATAACTATCTTCTCAGCTGAAACTCTTGCTACTTTAGCCAATTGACGCTTCAAGTTACGCACACCTGCTTCTCTTGTATAGTTTTCTATAATATCATGCATGGCAGCATCCTCAACTTGCAATTGATCTCCTGTCAAGCCATGCTCCTCTAGAACGGCATCCATCAAATGCTTGTTAGCAATATGGAACTTTTCATGATTGGTATAAGAACTAATGTCAATAATCTCCATCCTATCTCTCAGTGGAGCTGGAATGGTTGATAAATTATTAGCGGTTGCAACAAAGAAAACATCTGACAAATCATATGGAACTGATAAGTAGTGGTCAACAAATGTATTGTTTTGCTCTGGGTCCAAAATCTCTAAAAGTGCACTGGCAGGATCACCATTCGCTGATGCAATCAACTTATCCACTTCATCTAAAACGACCACTGGATTTCTTTGCCTCACTTTTTTCATGCCTTGAATAATCTTACCCGGCATAGCTCCAATATAAGTTCTTCTATGACCACGCATCTCCGCTTCATCTCTTACGCCACCTAGACTAATACGGACATATTCTCTATTTAAAACTTCCGCTATACTTTTACCTAGACTTGTTTTACCTGTCCCTGGGGGTCCTACAAGCAAAAGTATTGAGCCTTGCTTATTCTTTTTAAGTTTCATCACTACAAGATGCTGGATGATACGCTCTTTAACCTTATCTAATCCATAATGATGCGCCTCTAAAAGTTTACGTGCATTCTCAATCTCAATCGGCTTTACACGAGGTTTTTTCCACGGCAAGCTAACGAGCATTTCCAAATAAGACTCAATAACATTAGCTTCTGCACTACTTGGATTTTGACGCTTTAGCTTTTTAAACTCATCCATAGCAACTTTCATAATATCTTTAGGCATTTTAGCTTTTTCAATTAAATCGGCATAATCCTTCTTGCCACTATCTCCTTCTTGACCTTCGCCTAACTCTTCTTGAATTGCTTTTAACTGGCGCCTTAACATTTGTTCTCTATAAGTTTGGTTAACATCTTGCTCCATTTTAGCCGCTAACTCCATTTGGAACTCAATGGCCGTCTTGTGCTCAATAAATAAATCAATAAATCTAAGACTTTTCTTTTTTAATGAAGTGATTTCTAAGAATTCTTGTCGTTCTTCATCAGACAAATTTATAAATGGCATGATATAAGCAATCATGGCCGTAATGTCATCAATTTCTTTTAAATGCTCAAGTACTTGATCGGATCCTTGAAAATTTTTAGCGACCTCCGTTGAAAGTTCTCGGATATAAGCAAGAATTTCTTGTCTATTATCTGCGTCTAAATCATTGATATCTGGAAGCAAATCATAAGTTGCACGTAAGCCGTCAGCAGTCGGTATAAAGTCAATGACTTCAATACGCTCAAGAACGTCTACCGACAATTCAAACTTACCCTTTACATTCTTAATACTGTTTACTTTAACAAGTGTCCCTATTGTATAATACTCCTTGTTTTCTTTACTTAATGCCAACCCAAAATAATCATCATTGGCTGTACCATTAAATAGTTTGTTGCCAACTTCTTGGCTTACCCGTAAAACCATTTCTCGTCCTTGTAGGAGTACTGTATTGGGAATTTCTACAACAGCTAACTCTTTTCTAACGTCTTTTAATGTCATCTATCTTCACTCCTTAACTAATTAGTTCTCTTTAACCTAACTATTTATCTAAAAAAAATCGAACTGCCATTCTATCGATTAACGACAGTATAGCACTTCGAAATTTACCAATCAAGAAAGAAAGTTTTAACAATTTGTGAACGTAAGAACACCACGTCTATAATTTAGTGATGTTCAACAGCATGTTTTATATCTTTTAATTCTTCTAATAAATGCTGCTCTTCTGAAGTTTTCATTAGTGAACCAAAAACGGCATTTTTAATTCTACTTGTAAATGTTGTCGGATGTCTTTCATAGTTAATTTTAAGTAGATTATGGTCCCCTTCAGATTCAATAATCATTGTTGAATCATAAGTCATACCATCTTTTTCTGAATGTGTTTTAAAGAAATGGTTTTCTTCTGAAGCTACAACAGAATATGTTTCAACATCGTCTTCACCAAAGAGCTTTCGTGTTTCTCGCCACTTAAGGCCATTAAGCGATGCCTCTGGTTTTTCAATTACTTCAACTTTATCGATATCGTGAATGGTCTGGTTGGAATGCTCAATATCGGTAATAACCATCCATATTTCTTCTCTCGTTGCTTCAATGGGAACGGATACTCTTAGTTTCATACATCTCATCCTTTCGCAATGAACCCGCATGGTTATCTCATTATAATTATACCCACTTTTTGAATTTTAACGCATTATAAATACCCATAGTTAATTCATTCAAAACAAATTTTTATATGTCAAGTTGACATTTTCATATGTCAACTTGACATAAGGATTGCAGTGTTGATCTATTTTCTTATTTATATCCTCTTCTATTATCCATCCTGTGTCATTTTGACATAATTAGGTCTACTAACTTACTTACCTTTTCTCTATTAACCTATAGATTTTTCAATGCTTTCCTCCTTGAGCTTACATATTTTTATTTTTGGCACGCCTCTTGCTTTATAAGTGTCTATACAGAGTTTGGTCACATTAGCGTCATCAAACACATCAACTATTAAAGCAATGGAGGTTTCAAGAATGAGCCAAAGAGTGGAGTTTTTATACTTACAACAGGAAGACTGTGTTAAAGCAGGTGGATATGATATGGCAGGTACAATGAAAGCAACGGAACGTTCTTTCTTTTTACACGGAAAAGGAGACTATATGCTACCACATAAGCCTGTACTTAGATGGGGTGGCCCTGAAACGGAGGAAACAATTGGTCGTATTATGTCAATGCCTGGATTCCTGGGTGGTGCAGAATATGCCGAAGAATTAATTGAAAGAGATTTACTCGGACCAGTCAATACATCTGGTATCAAGTGGATTCCAAGTAAACCTCACAATCCTAAGAAGTATGGCTTGCCAAGAGCAAATGCTATTATTATTATTGTAGATCCTGACACACTCATGCCTGTTTGTATTATGGATGGCGCGCTTGTTTCGGCAATGAGAACTGGCGCTGCAAGTGGTGTCGCTATCAAATACTTAGCAAATCCTGGCGCTGAAGTCATGGGACTTGTTGGCGCCTCTGTTCAAGGTATTACACAAACACTTGCCTTTAAAGCAGGTATGCCTTCATTAAAACTTTGTAAAGTATATGACCTTAATAAAGAAACTGCTGAAAGTTTCTGTGAACGTATGTCAAAAGAAATTCCAGACATGAAGTTCCTTGCAGTTGACTCAGCAAAAGAGGCTTTTGTAGACAGTGATGTTATTTCTACAGCAACAATGGCAAAAGCACCCTATGTTGACGGCTCTTGGTACAAAAAAGGTGCTGTACACTGTGAAATCTCATTCTGGGATACACCAGCCGAAGCACTTCTTCATGTTGATCACGTTGTAGTAGACGACTTTGATGCAGTCGCAGGCCATGGCGTTGACGTTAGTTATAGAGCCGTCAGGGATGGAGTCATTCCAAGAGAAAAAGTAAGCAACCTTGGTCAAACTGTTGTTGGTGATCTTCAAGTAAGACAATCAAAAGATGACATCATTTTCTTCAATCCAATCGGTATGGGCATTCATGATTTATCAGAAGCCCACCGTGTATACACAAATGCTGTTGCGCTAGGGCTTGGTGTTAAGCTACCATTATGGGACAATCCAATTTTAGGTTAACCTCTTAAATAGATTACCAATAGATACAGCGTTCCTCTTAAATCATAAGAGTTGAACGCTGTATTTTTCATTTTTGATCCTTTAAATTTACAAGCATTTTGCAACAACCCTTTTGTCATAATTAAAACTCTGATACACTTATAAGGAGTAACTTTAGGAGGACTTCTTATGTTAAACAATTTAAAGTGGATTGCCATTGGTATGTTCATTGGTATTATCTTATTATTTTCAACATCTCTTTTCAAACAAGAAATTAGTCAACTTAAAAAAACAATCACAGAACCCGTCCTTTACAATAATAAAACAATCACAGTTGGACGGTCTTTTAACAACATTGGTTTAGATCCAGCCGTTACAATTGATCAGGAGTCCGCTCGGGTTACCGTTAACATCTATGAAACGCTTGTCGCTTATGATCAAGATACTATTGTGCCTTCACTCGCAAAATTTTGGACTGTAAGTGAAGACGGCCTTATTTGGACATTTACACTTAACGAAAATATTTTTTTTCATGATGGAACACCACTTAACGCAGAAGCAATCGCCTTCAACTTTAATCGGTGGATGGACGAAACCAGTCCCTATCATGCTGGTAATTTTAGATATTGGAATATTGTTTTTGGTGATTCCCCAAGTATTATTAAAAGTGTTCAATCCCTTTCCAATAACATCGTAGAAATTAAACTCAACAAACCCTATGCACCTTTTCTGAGCACTCTTACTATGCCGGCCTTTGGTATTGCAAGTCCTGAAGCTATTATGAAATATAATGAAGGTCTTCGACTCAAACCTGTTGGTACAGGCCCTTATGTCTTGAAATCATGGGATGAAAATGGAGAAATTGTTCTTGAAGATAACGTTAATTACTGGAAAGAACGGGCAAAAGTGAAAACAATCGTCTTTAAATCTATTTCAACTTCTGAACAACGCGTTGAGCAGCTGCTCAGCGGCGATATTCAAATACTCGACAATTTAACTTCAGAAGAAGTCGACCAATTAAAAAACAGTTCCCATATTGAATTAATTAGACGTCCTTTAACAAACATAGGCTACTTAGCGATGAATCAAGACAACTCCTTTTTATCAAACAAAGGGGTCCGCCTTGCCATTACATCTGCTGTTAAGTCTAATATGTCTAAGACAGGGCAGATTAATGGCTTCTGTCGTCAAGCTGATACCTTTGTTCCACCAGGCATATGGGGTGGTAATAATGCTATACGTTATCGCTTTATACATCCGGACACAGCCAAAAATTTTTTGAGAGCTTATGAGCCATCTGAGAAAGTTCTACGTCTGCTTGTTATGAAAGAGGCAAGACCTTACTTCCCAGACCCTGACAAAACAGCTAACTTAGTTAAAACGGCCTTAAAAGAAATGGGTATTGAAGTTGTTATCATCAAGCAACCATGGGATGTTTTCATGCAAACTATTCAAGACGGAAATTATGATCTTCTGCTCATGGGATGGATTGCAGATGTTATTGATCCAGATAATTTTCTCCATACCTTCTTCTCATCGGAAAATATTGATGCTGGCTTAATCAGTAATTATTCACACTATAAAAACGACACGGTTGATGACCTATTAACGCGTGCGCGACAAACAACAGACCAAGAATTTAGACTCTCCCTCTACAGAGAAGTTCAAGAAATTATTAGCGACGAGGTCCCTATGGTGCCACTGGTTAATACCATGACCATCGTTGCAGTCAACACCGCTATTTCAAATTTCACACCAACTGCAACAGGTCTAGAACCACTTAATTTACTTGATTATGAAATGGGGCCAATTAATGAACAATAAAGACTATTTAAAAAAGCTCTCTTTAATATTTGTAGGCATCGTCATCGTGTTTAGCATTAATACGATTTTAAATTTTAATAAAGGTTATAATAGCAATACAATAAATTATCCACTAGATCCTTTTTCTGCTGAACTCTTATTAATTACTTCTGCTGGTCAAAGTACAGATGCCTATATATTCCATGACATCATTAATAAGTTGCAACTTAACAACCATTTTATGCCGGAAGCCAATACTTATGATTTACGGGAATACAGCTCTGTTGTCATTGTTGTTGGCCATAGTGAAGTTGGTATGATGCTTAACGATGTCCTCTATCAAGCAGAAGTAAAACGTATACGCAAAATACTTCAAACAGCTGAAGCAGAGCAACTCCCTGTTATTGCTGCCTATTTAGGAGGCGATGAGCGTTTAAGTAACGAAACACAAAGTCTTCTTAAAAGTGTGTGCGATGAAGCTGATTACATTATTATGACTTCTGACACCGATAAAGGCCCGCTCATTAAACGACTTACCAATGATGGTCAAACACCCATTACTTGTGTGCCAACCATCGATCAACTTTCAATGACGCTAGCATCAATATTCAAGTAGGAGGCGACCATGAAAAACAGAACCCTAAAAACAGTCAAAACATCGTCATCCTTAATATGCTTGGTCTTCTTTTCCTTTATATGGCCACTTATTACGACGAACTTTGTCTACGATGTTATTGTAAGCATTCGAAGTGCTATTACTTCAGGTGATAGTGGCTTATTAATTATTACTACTATAGGTGGTTGTATTCTTTATACTGTTCCAAGTTTTCTAATGTATATCGCCTTAGATGCCTTATATACAGAATGGCATTCGTTTTTCAAGTCCCACAGAGTAGAACGAGAATTTTTTATTGTCATCTTTTATGGTTCTTTATTGCTTATGACCCAAATGTATTATTTTTATCCAATAGAACCGATGACCTCCTTCATAGGACTCATCATCACCCTTGCACTTGTAAGATTTTCAACTTGCAAACCCGACATACTGTTTCCAAAAGTATTTATCGCACTTCAAGTATTCTTACTCGTTCAATGGGGAAATGTTATTCAAGGATTTACACCTTTTAGAATTGGAAGCAATGACTTATTTGTGAGTTTGAAAATTGCAAGTTCTTACTTAGATCACTTAGCCAACATCAATAAGATCGCTTTTTCTTTTATGCTACCACTATTCTTATCTTCATTTATGACAGCTTTCATTATTAAGCTCTACAATCAAAATTTACATGTTGCAGAAGAAAATTATGAAAAAGAACTGGCTGTAAAAGCCATGCAGAAAAAAATTATGACCAATAGAACTTATCAAGAAATAAATGCCCTTGCCCACGACCTTAAGACACCTCTCGTAACCATTCAAGGTCTTATGTCTTTACTCATGCTTACTAAGGATACTGACAAAATTGAACCTTATGGACAAACAGTCAATGATGCCATACAAAAAATGTCTGATATGATTTCCAGCTTTCTCTATGGTAATATAAAAGAGTTAATTCGTGTCGATGAACTGCTTAACTATATTCGTACACAAATTCCTATTGAGCGAGAGGATATTGAATTTACAAACTCGATCGCTGACAATCTTCCGCCACTCTACTTAAATAAAATTAGAATGGCTAGAGCCCTCATTAACTTAATAGAAAATGCCATTTTAGCACCGACTGACCAACTAACAAAAAAAATTCTTGTCAAAGCTTATATTAATTGTGATAAAATTATTATTTCAATCACAGACAATGGTATTGGTATTAAAGATGTGGACCTAGAAAAGATTTGGACTATCGGTTACTCAAGTAAAGAAACGTCAGGACTCGGGTTACCTTTTGCCAAACAAACTATTATAGAAAACAATGGTCAAATAGAATTGACCAGTACTTATGGACGAGGGACAACTGCTAAAATATACTTCCCAATACACACCGTTAACGAAAGGGGTACTACACATGACAACGACTAAAATACTCATTATCGACGATGAACCCAGCATCCAATTCATGATCCAAGAAATTTGTTCTTATTGTGGCTATGAAGCTATTACAGCTTCTACAGGTCAAGAAGGTTATAATCTTGCAAAATCTGAAGCCATCGATTTGGTTATTCTTGATTATAATATGCCTAACTGGGATGGACTCAAAACAACTAAAAAAATCAAAGCCTACGACCCATCACTGCCAATACTTGTTTTGACAGTTGATGAGCAACAGCAAACAGCTGATAAATTTATGGCTGCAGGCGCCAATGATTTTTCAATAAAGCCTATTAAAGCACCTGACCTTATTTCGAGAATAAAAGTCCATCTTCAAATTAAAGCCATGCAAGAACAAATGACACGAAAAAAAGAGGACCTTTATATTGAAAAAGGTATCTCTTATGCAACGCTTTTACTTATAACAGAATTTCTAAAAAGTCAATCTCAACCCGTTCCATTTGAAGATATTACTTCTGGCGTCAACCTTGCTTATCAAACGGTTCATCGTTATATAAAATTCTTAGAAAGCAACAATTTTCTAGAAATAACACCTATTTACGGACAGCTAGGGCGTCCTAAGAACAAGTACATGCTTCAGAAAAATTTTGATATACAAGCATTATAAAAGCTCATCTAAGATGAGCTTTTCTTTAAATGATACTTTAAAATTTTCCTATAAATAGTCGAACGACTTATACCTAATTCAGCAGCAGCTAAGCCTTTGGCTTCATCACTCCACCCATACTTTTTAAGCGCTTTGTCAATCAACTCTTTTTCCATTTCCTCAAGCAAATTATAAGATGCTTGAGACGTCTTAATACGATCTGGAAGACTCTCTACCCTCAAGTAAGATGTGTTTTCCATAGTCATAGCATACTCAATAACATTTTGCAGCTCACGAACATTCCCAGGCCATCTATACTTGTTTAAAATATCCTTAACAGCATCTGTCATACCAATAATATTCTTTCCAACTTTTTCGTTATAATAAAGAATAAAATGCTCTGCTAAAGTTAATTGATCTTGATCTCTTTCACGAAGGGGTGGAATATCAAGCATAATAACATTTAAACGATGATATAAATCTTCTCTAAATCTTCCCTCTAAAACCATCTGCTCCAAGTCTTTATTAGATGCCGCAATAATACGAATATCTATCTCAACAGCTTTTTCTGCACCTAAAGGTTCTATTTCTCTATTTTCCAACACCCTCAGTAATTTCTGTTGCATATAGAGAGGCATATTTTCAACTTCATCAAGGAAGACAGTTCCCTTATTTGCTAAAAAAAACTTGCCATGTTTCCCTTCATTATTTGCACCAGTAAAAGCACCTTTTTCATAGCCAAACAATTCACTTTCAATCAAGTTCTCTGGTAATGCACCACAATTAATAGCCACAAAAGCCTGCCCACAACGAACACTCATATTGTGAATAGCCCGAGAAAACAACTCTTTACCTGTACCAGTTTCACCAGTTAACAAAAGAGTTGACTGACCACTAGCGACCCGTGACACCTTTTCTTTAAAGCGCTTCATTGCAACACTTTCTCCAATAATATCATGAAATGCTACAAGTCCAGAACTACTTGTAATTTGATTTTTTAAGCGCTTGTTTAATTCATAATCCGCAACCTTAGAGCCAATTAGCTCAGCAATTTGATCCACTAAATTCAACATAACTTCAATATTGCCAGAAAGCGCTTTTTCTTGTATAGCGTCTAAAGCAAAAATACCCATAGAACCAATTAGGACATCCTCATGTTTAATTGAAGCATAAACGGCCTTCTTGTAAATACAAGCACCATAATGGGAACAAGCTTCACATTGCTTGGAAACACCTGGCGCATTTATAATGATTCTATCTATTCCTTGAAATATCTTTGTATTGACGATGCCATTCTCATCTATTTTACAGCCAATTTTTTCCTTCGTTAACCCTGTCCCAGCAACCCGATTAAGAGCTCTGTCAAATACATCAACCTCCAAATCAATGGCCGCTTTTAGCACTTCTGCAAATTGTTGAACTGATTCACTTATCGCTTGTAAACTCGTCATATAATAACAATCCTTTTCATTTTAACTTATAACGTCCCTTCATATTTGCCTCTATATTTTATTATAATATATTCCCTTCACAAGGTATAAACTTTTATTTGTTTTTAATAGATGTCCGTATTTATAAAATTTTTGAAACACCTAAAATAATTACATTAAAAAAGGAGCTGTCAATAAACAGCTCCTCATTTTTTTTGCTTTTAAATTATCTTTGTGCTTCAAATTGCTTTAATAATTCAGTGAAAAGATAAGGAATCTTCGCTAAATTTTCTGGTGATTCAACAAATGAAATTCTAAATTGAGTTGTTCCAGGATTATGTTCACCCTCAGCAACGTTATAGAATCCTTTCATTGGTGCAACAAGTAATGTTGTTTCAACACCATCTACTGCCACTTTACCTTCACTAGCGCAATATAGAACAAAATCAATTGCATCAAATCCAGGCTTCACAACATTTCTAACATCAATAACTGAATAAATCGATGCATCTGGACTTGAGACGATTAGCTTTGGCTCACGTTCTTTAAGTCCGTTGTATACCATCATGATATGTTCTTTGTAATACTCTTTAAGACCATTACACCAGTTTGCAATTTGCTCTTCTGTTTCATGTGCTAAAGCACCAAATACATATTGACCAATCACATTAGCACAAAGATTTGCAGTATACTCAGCAATAGAACGGTTGTTAAACTCAGGATTATCTGTAATAACCGCACCAATTCTTAAGCCACAAGCATTCCAAACTTTAGATGCTGTTTCAATACTGATTCTTCTACCTTCAATGCCAGGAACGTCTGCATCTGAAAGACCCCAAACACTTACTAATTTAGTGCCTTCTTCGTAATATAACTCTCTATATGCTTCGTCACTTACCATCCACATGTTGTACTTAACACATAGCTGAGCAAGATCTTTTAATGCATCGTATCCGAATAATTGACCTGTTGGGTTATCATAAGGAATAACTAATAATGCACCTGGATTATGTTCTTTAATTGCTTCTTCAATCTTATCTAATTCAGGTAATGAAAATTTACCTTCATCAGTAAGCTCACGTTTTACCGTAACCGTCTTACGTCCAACTCTTTCTGCAAAAGAAATATAGTTGGTATAAGCAGGGTCGATCATCATCAATGGTCGCTCATCTGTTCCAGCAGGACCACAAAGACCGATTAAAAGTAATTCCATTCCAGATGAGCCACCATCTGTAACTTGAACATGTAATTTGCTTGTATCAAAACCTTCACACTTTAAAATGTTCTTAAATGCATTTTGACATTCTTCCGTTCCTGCAGTTGTTGAATATCTTACAACACCTTCAGCAAATGGACTTCCAGCTTCACCTAATCCAAACATTCTTTTTTGCATCGCTGGGTTTGTAGGAAGTGATACGTTACCAATACCTACGTTAATAACTGCCTCTGGCTTAACAGCACGTTCTTCGTACTTCATTTGCGCCAGTCTTACATCTGATGGTTTTCTTGACTCAAAATGAGCTGATAAAATTGGTTTACTCATAATAAATCTCCTTTTAATAGAATTTTATATACTAAGCACATTGCTTTCGTTACAATTGTATACATAAGAATGTATACTTCCCCTACATTCTATCACGTCCCATCATATTCTACACGTACTAAATTTGGTACATTCAAAAATTATCTGAATTTTATAAAAGACCTTTTTTTATAGTTTTATTTTTAACGAAGTCCAGACTTTTTCAGCGGTTATCGGCAAGTCTGTCATTCGAATACCTAAGGCATTTTTTATGGCATTTCCAATAACAGCTGGTGGTGTATCAGACCCAATTTCACCGACCGATTTGGCACCAAATGGTCCTGATGGTTCATAACTATTTACGAAGGATACATCAATATTTTTTATATCCATACGCGTTGGAACTTTATATTTTAAGAAAGAACCATTTATCAAACGCCCATTTGGAGCATATTGTATATCTTCATAAAGGGTCATGCCGATACTTTGAACAAGAGCCCCTTCTACCTGAATTTTTGCGAGATTTGGATTAATAGTCACCCCACAATCAACAACTGCAACATAATTAAGAACCGTCACTTGCCCTGTAAAAATATCAATCTCTACTTCTGCTCCCCCAACCATATAAGGCGGTGGTGACTTCGTCCCTACATAAGAGCCTGATGTTACTAATTGCTCTTGATGTTCAGAATAAAATAGTTTTGTGGACAGGTCATCAAGTGAAATAGAGTCTTTGCCCGACCAAATCATAATCCCATCAAAGGTCACCTCTGCACCCTCGAAGTAACGCTTACCTACACGTAAGATTTCTTCTTTCATCCTTTCAGCTGCTATGATAACACTATGACCAGATACATAGGTTGTGCTAGATGCATAGGCACCTGTATCAAATGGTGTTAAATCCGTATCCGATGAATAGACGATAATCTTATCTGTTGCAACTCCCAGGGTTTCAGCGGCCATCTGAGCAAGTATGGTATCTGACCCTGTACCAAGATCAGTTGCACCAATCAACAAATTAAAAAAACCATCGTCATTTAACTTAAGAATAGCTGATCCCATATCAATATAGGGTATACCAGACCCCTGCATAGCAATTGCAAGTCCAACGCCTCGCACCTTTCGATCAGATATTTTTGTTCTTGGATATTTTTCTTTCCATTTAAGCTTCTCAAGGCATAAGTCCATACAAGCTTCTAATTTACATGATTCAATAGTCATAGCTGTTCCTTCTTGACCTTCACCCATAATTTCAAATATTTTTGACGTTTCTTTTTCACGCATCATATTTTTTCGTCTAATTTCTACAGGATCTATATTGAGCATAGCCGCAACTTCATCTATAGCCGATTCTAAGGCAAAGTTACCTTGTACAGCACCATAACCCCTGAAGGCACCCGCAGGGGTTTTATTGGTATAGACAACATCTCCTCTAAAGGCGACTGCCTCGACTTTGTTATACAGTGGCAAGGTTTTAGCCCCCGCAACCATTAAAACGGTTAGAGAATGTTCACCGTAAGCACCCGTGTTAGATAAAATATTCATATCCAATGCTTTTATAGTTCCGTCCTTCATTGCGCCAATCGTCATATCAACGCGCATTTGATGGCGCGTATAGGTTGATTCAAAGACTTCTTTTCTTGAATAAACAATTTTAGACGCTTGTTTGGTCTTCATGGTCACCATAGCCACATAAAATTCTCCATGAATAGCCTGTTTGCCACCATAGCCACCGCCTACACGTGGCTTAATAATACGAAGCTTTGATAAGGGAATATCAAGCGTCTTGCCAATGATACGCCTAATATGAAATGGTGTTTGTGTGGATGAAATAATATTTAATCGATCTTGAAAATCATAAAAAGCCGTTGCCGTATGAGGCTCTGTCATAGCATGGCATTGAGCCTGTGTGTAATAGCGGCCTTGGTAAAGCACATCACACTTATCAAATGTGGCTTCAACATCTCCAACTTCCATTTGATATTGAGCCGCTAAATTCTTAGTAGGATCATGACCAATAGGAAACATACTGTGACTCCCATCCCCATCATGAACTTTTGATTTTGCAGTCAATGCTTCTTCAAAATCGAGGACTGGCTCAAGTAGGCGGTAGCGAACCTTTAATTTACACAAGGCCTGGTCCACAGCAACTTCTGATGTCCCAGCAACAATGGCAACCGCATCGCCTATGTAACGCACCACTTTATCTAATATCTTATGGTCATAAGGTGATGGTTCAGGATAGCCCTGACCTGCTCTAGAAAACAATAAGTCCGTTACCTCTTCATAAGTAATCACGCACTTTATCTCTTCCATCTTATCCACAATGGATGTATCTATTGCCATAATTTCTGCATAAGCATGGGGACTTCTAAGCACCTTGACAATCAAAGCATTTGCATCTGCTAAATCATCAGTAAAAGCAGGACGACCAAGCATTAGACCCATCCCATCCACTTTAGGAATTGATTTATTTACTTGCATTTGCTTTCACCTCCAAATAGTTCAAAATACCCCTATGTTGACCTTGAAAGCCTGAACACCGACACATATTGCCTGCTAAATAATGTTTAACTTCTTCAAGACTCGGCTGCCTTAATTCTTTTGTCATCGCATAAACAGCCATAACAAGACCTGGAGAACAAAAACCACACTGCTCTGCTCCTTCAGATGTTATGAATTCACCAATTTCTCGTGCCTCTTTCTCAATACCTTCAACTGTTAAAATTGATTTTCCGCCAGCACGTATAGAATAGTAGGAACAAGATGGCACTAATTTACCCTCAACAAGTACCGAACAAATACCACAACTCGTTGTACCACAACCTTTCTTAACGCTTTTAAAGCCTAAACGCCTAAGAGTATCCACCAATAATTCATCACTATCCACTAACGTTTTATAAATACTTCCATTTATTTTCAGGGTCATTTCCACTCAG
>Ga0193962_1000856_pt1 | contig 14264 bp, 10 predicted proteins | sample FB_5_MG_FD_140335 | JGI IMG/M metagenome (GOLD analysis project Ga0193962, IMG submission 140335) | Microbial mat bacterial communities from the Broadkill River, Lewes, Delaware, United States - FB_5_MG | ecosystem: Environmental > Aquatic > Freshwater > River > Microbial mats | place: USA...
AAATGACATTATAAAATCAAGAATTTAGAAAACTTAAAAGAATTTTGCACATATATGTGATAAACTTATAACACAGTACAGGTGAAACTATATGGAAATTTTGAATAGATTTTCTTATCTTCTTGTCTTTTAAAGTAGACTTGTGATAAGTAGTTTTTAATAAACAGTTTTATGAATTTTTGTAAGAATAGATTTTTATAAATGCTAGAAAAGGATGATGTTATAGTGAGAAAACGAATATTTTATGCTTTTTTTATTGCTATTATTTTAGTGTTTTTCATTGCAAATACATATTTTGAAATGCAATATGATATCAATATATTTGAGCATTTTAGTAAATCTCGTAAATTAACAGAAGAGGAAGAAAAATGGTTAGAAAACCATGGCAAAATCGTATACGTAGCAGATCAAAGTTCACCACCGCTTAGATATACAGATGAGCGAGATGGTCAATATAGAGGACTTGTAATTGATTATATTTCAGCATTATCCATTGAACTTAAGAGAGAAATAGCATTTGAACCAGTTCAAAGTTGGGGAGAGGCTTTGAATAGTCTAACAAATGAAGAGAAAGATTTTTTTGATATAATAGCATCAGAAGATAGAAAAAAACAATTTGGATTTTCAGATCCTATATACTCGCTGAGCGGAGCTATAGTTATTGACAAAGGCAACAATGACATTAAAGGGTATCATGACTTAGAAAACAAGAAAGTTGCCATAATACAAGGTGATTTCGCCTTTGAATTTTTAAGTAAAAGAGTAGAAAATATTGATTATCTAAAAACAGTAGATATGAAAGAAGCCTTGAATCAATTAAAGGAAAATAATGTAGAGGCAGTTGTAGGTGATGAACCTGTTATTACTTATCTGATGGATAGACTAAATATGAAAGATGATTTTAGAACTTTAGACAAATCAATATATGAAAAAGACTGTGTTTTAGCGGTTTCAAAAACTGAAACAACATTGTTATCTATACTTAATAAAGGAATTTATAATTTGAAAAAGAAAAAAGTAATGACAGATATTCAGCAAAAATGGTTTGGAATATCTAAATCTTTTACAAAAGAAAATAATTCTGATCGAGTTATAATATTGAGTCTTAGTTTTTTAAGTGTCATTGGACTGGTAATTTATTTGTCTTATTCTTGGAATAAAAGTTTGAAAAGAGAAGTTGAAAAGAGAACAGAAGAATTAGATTCTAGTAGAAATGACCTTCAAGTAACATTTGACGGATTGACGCATTTGATGATAGTAATTGATAAAAACTATGTAATAGTAAATGTTAATGAAGCCTTTTGCAGATTAGTTGGAAAAGATGCAAAGGATGTTATGGGCAGAAATTGTATGGAATTTGAAAAGATATTGTATGGTCATGATGTTGAATCTGTTATTGCAGAAACCTTTGAAAAGGGAATGCAATATCAGCAAGAATTTAAATATAAAAACAAAATATTTAAAATCAGCACATTTCCATTAAACGATCAAATGAAAAATATTCCTAAAATATTGATAATGATAAAGGACATAACTCAAATTCGAATTAGTGAACAGCAATTGCTACAAGATAATAAAATGATGGCTATAGGAGAGTTAGCAGCTGGAGTTGCTCATGAAATCAGGAATCCATTAGGACTTATAAGAAATTATTGTTATGTTTTAAAAACTAACAAAAACAATGACCAATCGAGAAGAGAGAAAGCAATTGGTGTTATAGAAAGTTCTGTTGATAGAGCTAGTAAAATTATAGATAATCTATTGAATTTTTCAAGATTGTCTAGTAATGAAAGAGAAAAGACTCATATGAGAAGTTTTATTGAAGATATTGTGGCTTTAGAGCAAAAAATATTTGAAAAGAGTAATATAGATTATGATATAGTTTGTAGTAAGGACATAGTTTGTTATGCAAAGCAGGAATCTTTGAAACATATTTTTGTGAATTTAATTACTAATGCAATAGATGCTATGTCAGATGAAGGAATGATTCAAATCAAGTGCCTTATGGAAAATGAGAATTTATTAATTGATTTTAGAGATACTGGTTGTGGGATTGATGAGGAAAATTTAGAGAAAATATTTAATCCATTTTTTACAACTAAAATTCCAGGAAAGGGTACAGGACTTGGTCTTTATATAGTATATAACGAAGTTTCTAAATATAACGGAAGCATAAATGTTACAAGTGAATTAGGTAAAGGAACGACATTTCACATTATTTTATCTTTAAAAGAAGGAGAAAAAAATGAGTATAGAGAAGAATTTATTTAAGATACTAATTGTAGATGATGAAGAAGAGTATAGAGAAGTACTTCAAATGATATTAGATGATGAAGGGTATAATACGGAAACAGCATCTAGTGGTGAAATGGCTTTAGAGAAATTAAATTCAAATGATTTTCACTTAGTTCTCACAGATTTGAGAATGACAAATATGGATGGCATAGAGCTATTAAAACATATCAAAGAAAATTATTTAAATTTAGAAGTTATATTAATAACTGGATATGGAACTATAGAAAATGCAGTAGAAGCTATGAAAAAAGGAGCTTATACTTATTTTATTAAAAGTCATAAATCAGAAGAACTTTTGGCTGAAATAGAAAAATTAAAAAATAAAATGTTGATTAAAGAAAATGAAATAAATCAAATTTCAAAAGAAAGTAATTCGGATTTTATGTTAAGTACTAGAAATTTTAAATTCCAAAAAATTATAGATATAGCTGAAAAAGCTGCTACTAGTGATGTGAATATATTGATACTTGGAGAATCAGGAGTAGGAAAAGAAGTATTTGCAAGGCATATTCATGAATGCAGTGCTAGGAAAAGCAAGGCTTTTGTACCCGTAAATTGCAGTTCCTTTTCTGATAATTTATTAGAATCTGAGTTGTTTGGACATGAAAAGGGTGCATTTACAGGAGCTACAAGTAGGCGTATAGGAAGGTTTGAAGCGGCAAATGAAGGGACTTTGTTTTTAGATGAAATAGGAGATGTATCTTTAAACACTCAAGTCAAGTTACTTAGAACTGTTGAAACTAAAAATGTTCAAAAAATCGGAAGTAATCGATCTGTTAAAGTAGACTTTAGATTAATAGCGGCGACAAATAAAAAACTTGAAGAAGAAATTTTAACTGGAGGATTTAGAGAAGATTTTTTCTATAGAATTAGCACTATAACAATAGAAATTCCTCCTCTTAGAGATAGAAAAGAAGATATACCTATGTTAATAGACTTCTTTTTGTTAAAATCCCAAAAATCTATGAACAAAGATATTAAAACCATAGAGGGCGGAGTTACAAAGTTTTTGTTTGAGTATGATTATCCTGGAAATGTTAGAGAGTTAAAAAATATAATAGATCGATTAGTGGTATTGTCTGAAAATGGTAAGATTTGTAGTAAGGATTTACCTAAGGTTCGAGAATCTCAGTCAAAAGATAATACTAGTATTAAAATAGATGAAGATATATTAAAGGTGAATTCAGATGGTAGCATAAAACCTTTAAAAGATGTTAGAAAAGAGGTTGAAGCTGAATATATTGAAAAGGTTTTAATTCTTTGTGATAATAATATTTCAGAAGCGGCTAGAAAATTATGTATGAGCAGAAGGCAATTGTTTAATAAAATCTGTGAATATAACTTAAAAGATTAAAGTATGAAAAAAAATGCATAGAAATCAGGCAAAAAATTGCCTAGGTGCTAGGAATATAATTTCCTAGTATGAAAAGGTTTTCTCAAAAGAGGAAACTTTTTTTATTTTCTGAAAATAAGAAGATAGGTGATGTTACACCTGTAAATATATGTATTCTATTATAGCTTTTGAACAAAGTTGGCATTTATATTGCAATTAAGTAAAGCATACTTATAAACAACAACTCATTTATACATGACTTACAAGGCCATGTATGAAATTTAGTAGAGGGGAGGTGTATGAGGATTAAGCAAATTTGTTAGTTGGAATAAATTTTCATTTAGGATCAAATAATTGTGTATGTAATGTCTGGCATTACTATTTTTTTACACAGAGATTGTTAATTAATTAATAAACAAATTTTTTTTGGTTTAAGAAAACTGAAAAATCATAGAACTCAATCAAAACGAAACATTTCTTAGAAAAATCAAAAATCAGTTTTCAAACCTAAAAAAATATAAGACATAATAATTTTTTCAAAAAAGATAAAAAAAGGGAAAAATAATTAAGGGTCTATTTTATAGACAAGAAAGGAGCACTATGGACAATCAAAAGATTAATTCGAAACAGGTAATGAATATCGGAGGAGCGTTTATAGCATTTTTAATAGGATCAGGATTTGCTACTGGACAAGAAATTTTGCAATATTTCACATCATATGGATACATGGGCGTAATCGGCGCTGTAGTTGTATTTGGACTTTTATTGTACGTTGGAGTTAGTTTCATAACTGTAGGCTATGAAAAAAAATTCGAAAAAGGTACTGATATTTACAAATATTATTGCGGAGATAAACTAGGTACGTTTTTTGATTATTTCTCAACATTCTTTATTTACTTATCATTTACTGTAATGATAGCAGGTGCAGGTGCAACACTTAAGCAGCAATTTGGATTACCAGTTTATATTGGTAGTATAACTATGGTTGTTTTAGCTACAACAACAGTGTTATTTGGTCTTAAAAATATAGTACAAGTAATTGGTAAAATAGGACCGATGATTGTTGTTATATCTATAGCACTAGGAGCAATTTCTATATTCCAAAATATAGAAGGATTGAGTAAAGCAGAGGCAATATTACCAACACTTACACTTACAAAAGCTTCTACAAATTGGTTCTTTGCAGCATGTTCATATGTTGGATTTTCAATGCTTTGGTTGGCAGGTTTCTTAGCTTCAATAGGTGGAACAGCAAACAACAAAAAAGAAGCATCATATGGAGCAATTCTTGGAGCAACAGGATTTTCAATAGCAATAGTTATAGTAGCACTAGGATTGTTAGCATGTGTTGAAGACGTAGCAGGTAGTTTGATTCCTTCATTGTTCTTAGCGAAAAATATTCATCCTACAGTAGCCACAGTGTTCTCTTTCATAATAGTAGCAGGAATATATACAACAGCAGTTCCATTGCTTTGGTCAGTATCAGCTAGATTTACAGAAGATAGAAGTCCAAAGTTCAGAATGTTAACAGTTTTATTAGCATCAATTGGATTAGCTGTAGGTATATGGTTACCATTTGATAAATTAGTAAACGTAGTATATGTTCTTAATGGATATATTGGAATTGGTCTTTTAATATTGATGTTTATTAAGAGCATTCGAGTTAGATTAGCTAAAGCTTCTGATGAGGTAGTTGAAGAAGAATTAGGCGAAATAGCTTAGATTGAAGTTTAGATTGAGTTTATAAATTATGGTTACATTCTAATTTCATATAAAATAATTTTCATGAGAAACCCTTGCAAATGCCAAATTGCAGGGGTTTTTTTGTGGTTATTTATTAAATAATATACTGTATTTATAAATTAAAATGATATTGCATTTATTTAATAAAATTATTAAATAAATTTGACAAAAAAATAATTCTAAGCTAACATAGTATTTAGTTAGTGGGTGTAAATTGTAAATGAAGGAGAATTGTTTATTGAGGACAAAATTATTTAAAAACAAGGCATATAGACAGCTGTTTTGGGGAAAATTCATATCAGATATTGGTAGTCAATTTTATTTATTTAGTTTGAGTTGGTATTTATTAGATCTTACAAAATCAGCAGTGGTAGTTGGCTATTTTTTATCATTTAGATTGTTGTTGTATATTATAACTGCACCAATAGGTGGAATCATAAGCGATAGATTAGATAGAATAAAGTTGTTAGTTATTTGTGATTACATAAGAGGAATTGTTATATTGGTAACATTTGGAATTTTATTAAAAACTAAAGATCAAAATATCATATTAGTTAGTTTTTATATTGCAACGTTTATCCATGGTATTTGTGACGCATTGTTTATACCATCTTCTACAGCTGCTATTAGATTTGTAATAGATAAGGAAGATTTGCTAGAAGGATATTCTATAATATATTTGATTAATAACATAAAGCGAATATTAGGTATTATGTTTGCTGGAATTATATATGGAATTATAAATATACAAGGGGTTTTAATGCTAAATGGAATTAGTTTTATTGTATCAGCAATTTTTGAATCTAGTATAAATGTGAATACAAAGGAAGAACACGATGAAAAATTTGATATTAAAGGTATAATTAATGATTTTAAAAGTGCTTGTAAGTGTCTATTAAAATTAAAAACATTATCGTGGATACTTGCTATATCCGTATTTTCAAATTTCATATATGAACCAATAGCAAGAAATGGTTTTACATATTTTTTCAATCAAGTGGTTGAAACTTCACCTGGATTTTTATCTTTTGCAGCAGCTATGACCTCAATAGGTTCTATTGCCATGACTCAGTGGATAAAAAAGAGGGAAATAAATGACTTGTTCAAGCATTATTATAAGGGGATTTCATTTAAAACAATATATATATTAGCACTTGGTCTTAATTTTTTTGTGTATATGAGAATTCAAGGAAATTTTATGATGTTTTTTATAGTGCATATAGTGTTATTGTTTTTTAGTGGAGGAATTGGAGTATATATAAATGTTCCTATTTCGGTGTTTATGCAAAAAGAAGTTCCATCAAAAATGATTGGAAAAGTAGATTCTTTTGTAACAACATTTTCAATGGCTATAATGCCTTTTTCTACATTGATTGGAAGTTTTATTATAGATGGATTTGGATTTTTGATGTTGGTTTTTGTAGTATCTATACTGAGTAGTTTATTGTGGATAATGATGAGTGTTTGTAGAAAATATGTATTTTAAAACAAAAAAATATTGAAATGTGCTTTAGCTTAGCATAATAAACCCTATATAAATCTTTAAAAAGAGTTATATAGGGTTGTTTTTATGATTTAATACATAAACATATAACTATTTAATCTTTTATCTTTGTAAACATAATTACAGCACCAATAATCATACCTGCACTTATAAAGGTAAGTGGATATATAGATTCTTTTAAGAATACTAGAGCCATAATGATAGAAAAAATAGGAACAAGATTTACAAACAAAGCCGCCTGACTAGGTCCTAATTGCTTGATACAAGCTTGCTGAATAGTGTATCCAATAACTGTAGGGAAAATAGCCATATACAATATAGCTAGATATGCAGATGGAGGAACCATTAGAGCATTATCAAACAAAATTTCTTTAAGTGCAAAAGGAGTAACTATAAGCACACACATTAAAAAGGAATAAGTAGTCATTTTCAGTGGTGAAGTTGATCTGATTTCTTTTTTAACAAAGATTCCATATATAGACCATGAAGTAGTAGCGCAAAGCATTATCAAATCGCCTTTGTTAAATCCATTGTTATAAATATCTACAAAATTCCATTTAGTGATAGTCAAAAGTACTCCTAAAAAAGCAAGTAGTATTAATAGAATTTTCTTAAAAGACAATTTTTCTTTAATCATAAAACTAGCCAATATTGCCGTGATAACAGGCATAGAAGCATTGATAACAGCAGCATTAGAGGCTGTTGTATATTTTAAAGCTGTGAAAAATAAGAAATGATAAAAAGTCATACCAATCAAACCTAGTTTAAAGGCTGTAAGAACTTCATCTCTTTTTAATTTCCAATTTTCTTTTTCCTTATAAATCATTATAGGAAATATAATGACAGTAGCAAGTCCTATTCTCAAATAGGTCATAACAATAGGAGAAAAAGAACTAATTCCCAATTTACCAGCAATAAAAGCACCAGCAAATAATATAGTAGTAATAATCATTGCAAGGTAATACTTATAATTGTTTTTCATAATACATAATTTTCCTTTCAGTCTTTTTTTTTAGATTAACACTAAATCTTTGATAGAGCAATGATAAATGTGTATTAAATAAAAATTTCACATTATTCCACCAATCATTGCCGATTTATGTGGCAATACTTTGGTAATTACAAAGAAAAGGATTTCCTATATAATGATATTAACTTAATGTTATGGGTATCAATATCTAGAAACTAGAAGTATACCTATTCTAAGTAAAAATCAAGGGGGATTGATTTATGAAAAAGGCAGTAGCATTATTTATGAGTGCTATTATTGTTGGAGCTACACTTTTAACAGGTTGTGGTGGAAGCAATAATGCAACAGAAACAGCAACAACAGAAGCAAAGAAAGATTTAAAGTTAACACTTTATGCAGGTCTTATGGAAGACCACGCAATGTTAGCTGCAAAAGAATTTGAAAAAGCAACAGGCGTAAAAACAGAAGTACTTCGTATGAGTGGTGGAGAAATATTTGCTAGAATCAAAGCAGAAAAAGAAAACCCATCAGCATCAGTTTGGTATGGCGGTGGAGCATTAACATTTATCGCAGCTAAAAACGAAGGTTTATTAGAAAATTACAAATCACCAGTAGCAGAAAAAATTCCAGAAAACTTCAAAGATGCAGATGGAGCTTGGACAGGAATTTATTCAGGATACCTAGGTATTGAAGGAAATAAAAAATGGTTAGAAGAAAATGGTTTAGAATTACCAAAAACTTGGGATGAATTATTGAAACCAGAATTCAAAGGAAATATTGTAGTAGCGCATCCAGGTGCATCTTCTACAGCATATAACTTCTTAGCAACAATTCTTCAGTTAAAAGGTGAAGAAGAAGGTTTCGAATATTTACAAAAGTTTAATGGACAAGTACGTCAATATACAAAATCTGGTAGTGCACCAGGTCGTATGGTTGGTATGGGTGAAGCACCAATTGCATTAGGATTCTTACATGATGCAATCAAATACCAAGAAGAAGGATATGAAGATATCGTATTTACAGCAGCTGAAGATGGAACTGGTTATGAAATCGGAGCAGTTGGTATTATCAAAGGTGGACCAGATCAAGAAGCAGCTAAAATGTTCGTAGATTGGGCACTTTCAAAAGAAGCTCAAGAACTAGGTAAAACTGTAGGTTCATTCCAATTCTTAACAAATATGGATGCACAACCACCAGAGCAAGCATTGTCACTTAAAGATACAAAATTAATTGACTATGATTTCAAATGGGCTGGAGACAACAGAAGTGTATTTTTAGAGAAATTCATGGAATTAACTAAAACTACACCACCAACAGAGTAATATGGTATGCTCGCAAGAGCTATTATAAATATTAGAGGCTGATTTAGCCTCTCTCTCAAAAATTACTTTTAGCATTTGCTAAAACAAATGCTAAAAGTGTATTTTATACAAAATTAGACTACAGGGCCTTAGGCCCTTAAATTTTTAGCAAATTTAGGAGGAAATCATGAAAACACAAAGACTAAAGGTCAAAAGTGAATTGGCAAACATGAAAAAAGTAGCTCAAGACCCAATTTTATTTTCGACAATTGTAGCAGTTTTAGTGCTAGTAACTATGTTTATAGTATTTCCGTTAGCGAATATTCTTAAAGAAAGTTTTCTTTTTGAAGGAAGTGCATCGACACATCATTATACACAAATTTTGAAGCTATCATACAACAGAGATATTATATTTAATACATTAAAACTAGGATTTACCGTATCAATTATATCAACAATTATAGGATTCATATTTGCATATGCAGCAACTTATGTAAAAATGAAACATAAAAAGATTCTTAGTGCAATTGCAATATTGCCAATTATATCACCACCTTTTTTAATAGGTTTATCGGCGATATTATTATTTGGACGAAGTGGACTGATAACAAGAGATTTACTAGGCATGACAAATGCAGATATTTATGGATTCCATGGATTGGTATTAGTTCAAGTGCTTACGTTTTTCCCAGTAGCATTTCTAATGTTAGTAGGACTACTTAAACAAATAGACCCATCAGTAGAAGAAGCATCAAGAGATCTTGGAGCATCGAGATGGCAAGTATTTAAAACAGTAACAGTACCACTTATGGCACCAGGAATTGCAAATGCAGCATTGCTTGTATTTATACAATCAGTAGCAGATTTTGGAAATCCAATGGTTATTGGTGGAAACTATACAACAATGGCAGTACAGATTTACATGCAAGGTATAGGAAGTTTGGATATGAGTGGAGCAACAGCATTAGCGATTATGTTATTGACTATATCAGTAGTTGCTTTCTTAGTACAAAAATTCTATCTTGGAAAAAAATCTTATGTAACAGTAACAGGTAAGATTTCAAGAGAAAGAGAATTGATAGCTGATCCTAAAATAGTAAAACCATTACATTTATTCGTAGTATTAGTTAGTTTGTTTGTAGCTATGATGTATATATTGGTTCCAATTGGATCATTTATAAAACTTTGGGGTGTAAATTACTCATTGACACTTAAACATTTTAAATATGTATTTGACTTAGGACTTAAGCCAATATTAGATACAACATTGTTAGCACTAGTGGCAACTCCAATTTCAGGAATATTGTCAATGGTTATAGCATTCTTAGTAGTAAGAAAGAAATTTATTGGTCGTGGATATTTAGACTTCACAACAATGCTTTCTTTAGCAATACCAGGAACTGTAGTTGGTTTAGGATATGTAATGACATACAACAAAAAACCATTAGTTCTTACAGGAACAGCGATTATACTAGTGATAGCATTTGTTATTAGATCTATGCCAGTTGGTATCAGATCAGGAATGGCATCACTACAACAAATAGATCCATCAATAGAAGAGGCTGCAAATGTACTTGGAGCTTCAAGTAAAAAAGTATTTACAACAGTTACACTTCCAATGATTAAACCTGCTTTATTCAGTGGTTTAGTATATTCATTCTCAAGAAGTATGACCTTAGTTAGTACAATTATATTCTTAGTATCGGCAAGACACAGTTTACTTACTGTAGCAATAATGAGTCAAATAGATCAAGGAAGAATAGGTGTAGCCAGTGCTTATTCAACTATATTGATAATTATTGTAGGTTCAATGATTGCCTTTATGAGATTCTTACTTTCAAAATTAGGCGTAAATAAAGAAGATATTCAGTTGTAGGAGGCTGCGAGATGAAAAAAGGAATTACTATTAAAAACATGACAAAGATTTTTGTTACAAATAAAAACACACAGGTAAAAGCAGTTGACAATGTAAACTTAGATATCAAACCAGGAGATTTTGTTACATTACTAGGTCCTTCAGGTTGTGGTAAAACAACTATTCTTAGAATGGTAGCAGGATTTGAAACACTTACAGAGGGTGAAATTCTTATCGGAAAAGAAAATGTAGCCAGCTTAACACCAGACAAAAGAGACACAGCATTGGTATTTCAAAATTATGCATTATTCCCTCATATGAACGTATATGACAACATAGCTTACGGACTTAAACTTCAAAAATTACCAAAAAGCGAAATTGATCAGAGAGTTCAAAAAATATTGAACTTGATGAAAATGGAGAACTTTGCAGATCGTGTACCATCACAAATGTCAGGTGGTCAACAGCAAAGGGTATCATTAGCTAGAGCATTGGTAATGGAGCCAGGAGTGTTGTTGTTTGATGAGCCCCTTTCAAACTTAGATGCAAAACTTAGAATACACATGAGAGACGAAATAAGAAAAATCCAAAGAGAAGTTGGAATTACATCATTGTATGTAACTCATGATCAATCAGAGGCTATGGGACTTTCAGATAAGGTTGTAATCATGAAGGACGGAATCATACAACAAGTAGGTAGTCCAAGAGAAATTTATCAAAAGCCAGCAAATGCATTTGTTGCAGGATTTATAGGTAAAGCAAATGTAATAAAAGGAGAAATCCAAAATCAAAATGGTGAAAACTGCCAAGTTAAAATAGACAACAAGGTATACAAAGCAACTTCTGACAAAACATTTGAAAAGGGTCAAAAAATTGAAATGATTGTTAGACCAGAGAGTGTTGTTATAGAAAGAGAAGATTTTAAAGCTACAGTTACAAAGAGTATGTTCATGGGTGAATATCATGAATACGAAGTAGAATGGAAAGGTCAAACTATCCTAATTAGTCAATCAAATCCATTTGGTAAAACAATTTATGGCGTAGGCGATGAAATGTTTATAGGTTTTGATGAAACATCGATACACATATTATAGTTGATTCGCGGTATATCCGCTTTCATAAACAATCCCAATTTAATAAATGAGATGTTAATATCTCCAAACAAAAGGGCCAAGGGCCCTTTTGTTGTAAAAAAGATTAATTATCAATGCTTAAACTTCAAAAATATGGGAATATATATCCATATGGATAAACCAAAGGAGGGAAATTATGACAATTCAAGACATGATCATTAGAATAGCAATGGCTATCGTAATAGGCGGATTCGTTGGATACGAGAGAGAGATGCGTAATAGACCAGCTGGATTTGTCACACATACCCTTGTTTGTGTTGGGGCATGCGTAGTATCATTAATGCAAATTCACATGGTAGCAGATACTGTTGCACAAATAGAAGCAAATCCAATATTAGCAGGAGCATTAAAAGCAGATATTGGAAGAGTAGTAGCTCAAGTAGTTACTGGAGTTGGATTTTTAGGAGCTGGAACTATAATATTTGATAAAGGTTCTGTAAAAGGATTGACAACGGCAACAACCATATGGGTAGTAGCATGTATAGGACTAGCAATAGGAATGGGATATTATCAATTGTCGATTATAGCTGGAGTTGGAGTTAGTTTTATAATGATAGGATTAAAGAGTTTAGAGTCTAAAGCCTTGAACAGAAAATATAGTATTACTATAGACATAGGATACAATATAAAATCAGGAAATTTCATAAAAGACATGATAAAATTTTTGAAAAGAAATAAAATTCAAGTTAGAGATATTGAACTATTAGAAAGAAATGAGAACGAAAATATTGAAACTTGTAGATTTAAATTGTATACAGGTTTTGGAAAAGCTCCAGATAGATTAATACAAAAAATAACTCAAAATGAAGATGTAATAAGTGTAACAAAGAAAAAATAGTAAATATTTAGGAATTAAATCCTTTTAAGAAGTCCCTTGTATTCAAGGGATTTTTTGTTTTATAATAAAAAGAGATAGTGTGAAATTAAGTTATAATTACTGGAAGGATGAAAAAATTGAAGAAATTCGGAAAATTATCTTTAGGAATTATTATTATTTTTTGTGTAATATTCTATAAAGATTTTTTTATAAAATTATATAACAAAATAGAATTTGAACAAGAAATAGTATATAGAAAAGCAGAAAGTTATTTTTGTACAGCTCAAAATTTTGCTGAAATAATAGGTGGAGAATACTATGATTTAGATGGAGAAATTAAAATCGTTTATGGCATAGAAACCTTGAAATTCAACAGAAATGAATATTGGACAAACGTTGTTAATTTTAATGATAACGATACATTTATAGCTTCTTATTACAAAGAAAATGAATACTATATAGACATAGAACCAGCTCTTAAATATTTAGAAATAGAAAATTATAGTTTAGATAAGACAGAGAGTTTTTTAAAAACCACACAAAAACAGCAAGTGCCAATATTGATGTATCATCATATAGTTATGCTACATAAAAAACAGCCAAGTGATTATGGCAATTCATCTGTTATGAACAATGTAGAATTTGAAAGACAGATGAAATTTTTAAAAGAAGCAGGATATAATACCATAACAATTAGAGAACTATATGAGCATCTATATGAAGAGCGAGAATTGCCTCTAAATCCAATTGTAATAACTTTTGATGATGGTTACTATAGTAATTATAGGGTAGCTTATCCAATCCTTAAAAAGTATGATTATACAGCGAGTGAATACTTAATCCTAAAAAGTGTAAATGAAAGATATTATGATGTGGATTATGATTATCCTACAAGCAAGTTATCATGGGATCATATTCAAAAAATGCGAGATGTATTTGAATTTCATTCTCATACATATAACTTGCATAGATTGACAAAAAATAATGAAAGTTATTTAACTAGTGAAGATATAGAAACAGTAGAAGAAGATATACAGTCTAGTTTGAATTTATTAGAAAAATACAATGTAGATAAAATCAGAACTATAGCATATCCATATGGTCAATATAATGATGAAGTGATTAACCTTTTGAAATTGTATGATTATAAAGTTGGAATAACAATAGATAGAGGATTTGCAAGAGAAGAAAACTCACCATTTAAAATCAATAGAGTTACAATATTGCCAGGAATGACCATGGATGAATACAAGAAAAAAATAGGATATGAAAAATAAATTACAAATCAAAAATCAAAAATCAAAAATCGAAAT
>Ga0193962_1000857_pt1 | contig 14264 bp, 13 predicted proteins | sample FB_5_MG_FD_140335 | JGI IMG/M metagenome (GOLD analysis project Ga0193962, IMG submission 140335) | Microbial mat bacterial communities from the Broadkill River, Lewes, Delaware, United States - FB_5_MG | ecosystem: Environmental > Aquatic > Freshwater > River > Microbial mats | place: USA...
CCACTAAATATAGAAGACTTACTAAATTTGGATACTCCTGTAAGCATTACAAATTTTAGATATTGGTCACACCCTTTTAAAACACTATATAAACTTTTGATAATCTCTCTGTTTTCTCTTGCTACTTCCATTTGGTCTAGGTTGTCTAAGATAGCTTTATCGTATTCGTCTACTAGTACTACTACTTTTTGCTTATGCTTTTTATAAGAATCTTGAATTAATTCTTTAAAACAAACACCAAATTGACTGCTGTTTTTACATTCTATACCTAATCTGTCTTTATTTTCATCTAGCATCGACAATATATTGATCTTTAAACTATCACCACTTCTTAAATCACCATTAAAATCTATCTTTATAACAGGATATGAACCTTCCCAATTCCACTTATCATAGATACCCAAACCTTTAAAAAGCTCTTTATTTCCTTGAAATATCTCTTGAACTGTATCCATAAACAATGACTTACCAAATCTTCGAGGACGAGAAAGAAATATATATTTATGATTTTCTATTAAATTATAAGCTATATTAGTTTTATCTATATAGAGATAATTTTCTTCTATTATCTCTTTGAATGTTTGTATCCCTATGGGTAGTTTTTTTAGTTTCATTTTTATATCCTCTATTATACTATTAGCCCTTTGTAGTATGTACAAAAACACCATTAAAATCTGTTGGTGGAAATTTTTTATAATGCTCACATCTTTCACAATATATTTTATATATTTTATCATTTGTTTTATCTATTCTATTTTCTAGTTCAGTGAAAATATTTAAGGCTTCACTAAACAAGCCATCTTTATACATATCCAAAGCCTTATGATATGTTTGTAACTCTTCATCGAGTTTTTCTCTTGAAACATCAAATAGTTTTTCTGTATCATCTACACCATTCTTTTGATGGTCATAATCTAGCACTTGCCAAATATTGACAGGCTCACTTTTCCCTTTTACGAGAACTTTATCTAAATGTCTAAAGATATAGTTCCCTTTGAGTTGTGCTTTTGTAAATTCTGATATATTACATCTTGAACCATAGTATTTACAAAGTGACTCCAATCTTGCTCCGAGATTGATAGGATCTCCTATAACAGTATAATCACTTCTTTGACTCGAACCCATCTCACCTGCTATTGCAACACCTGTATTGAGACCTATTCCTATATCAATGATAGGGATTTTTTTAGCATCACACATCTTGACTACATCTTCAAATCGAGAATCCAAACGGAGTTTTGCATTGAGATTTTTTAAGGCATGCAGTTGATTGAGTGTTGCTATAAGTGCTTTATCTGCATGATCGGGTACATGCCCTGGGGCATTCCAATATGCCATAATTGCATCCCCTATAAATTTATCGACAGTTCCTTGCTCTTTGATGATAATATCGGTCATAGGATCCATATATTCATTCATAAACTCGATCAATATTTGTGCATTTGGCATCGCTTCACTGATATTGGTAAAGCCTCTTACATCAGAAAAAAATACAGTTATCTCTTTACTCATCGCTGAAAAAACATCCGAATCTGGATTGTCGAGTAATGACTCCATAACATCAGGAGAAACTTTCGAAGCAAATTTTTTCTTTATAATTGCTTCATTTTTGACCTCAAATACATAGTCCAAAAATGTTGCTACCAAGGTTGCTATCATGATTGTAATCAAGGGTAAAAAAGTATTGATGATGAGTCCATTAGAAAATAAAGCTTGAAAACTTGCATATAAACTCAGTGCAATAAGTAAAAATAAAGCGATAGGATTGAACCAAAATGGGGTAAAACTCACTAAAAATATTGCTAGTATTGCTAAAAAAAATATAATAATTAAATTTGCACCATCTATCCAATTTGGGCGTGATAAAAAATCACCAGTAAGAATATTGTCAATAGCATTTGCATGTACCTCGACTCCTGGATACACAGACTCAAAAGGGATAGCTCTCAAATCGTTTAGACCTGCTGCAGATGTACCAACTATAGCAACTTTTCCCTCGATATCGGCACTATCAAATGAGCCATTATATATATCTATTGCTGAGATATAATGAAATGTTTTGGTAGGTCCTCTATAGTTGACAACCAATCTTCCATGTCTATCTGTAGGGATAAGAAAATCACCTATTTGAATATTTTCCACTCCTAACTCACTATAGTTAATAAATACTTTGTTAATTCCACTAGCAATTCGTATAATCTCTAATGCTAAAGAGGGATAAATTTGCCCATCATATCGTATAACCATAGGGACACTTCTTACTACTCCACTATCATCGGGAATATTATTGAAAAAACCACTGGTATAGGCACTTTCTTGGAGTTCCAAATGATTTAAAATAGTCCCTTTTGCATTTATAAGTCTATCATTTCCCTCTGCCCTATTTTTTTCTATAATTAAAGCTGGAATATTCAGATCTTCTTTTTTGATATATTTTTTTTCTTCAAGTTCAAACTGATATCCTAATACGGTAGGCGTTTGGGAAACAGCAGTATTAAAAATAGCATCATAATCAGGCACATTATCTACTGTCATATTAAGATCATTCAAAACTTTATGGGGGGAGCTTTGATCTTTTTCTGCAAAAACAATATCGAATCCAATCACACCAGCACCAGCTGCTGTTAGATTTTCCAAAATTTTTGCTATTTTATTTCGAGGCCAAGGCCATTGTCCAAGACCTTTTAAGGATTGTTCATCTATATCTATAATCACTACACTTTTACTATCTTCTTTTACACCTCTATAGATAAACATATAATCTTTGAGTTTATTGTCAAAACTGTTTACAACACTAGGATAATAGATATTGAATAAAGAAACCAAAACTCCTACACAAATAGCTGCAAAAAAGTAAAAGAAAAACTTTTTTAATAATTTTTTAAATTTGTTGCTTTTCATAAGAACCTTTTTTTTTACAATAATATTAAAAGTTATGTTAAAGTTTACTTTTATTGTAAAATGAAAAAATTACAAATAAATAACAATTAATCTATAAATGATATAATAGTTGTATGACAAAACAGATAAATTTTAAAAAATATACATCTATTCATATAGGTGGAGAATATGAAGTAAAAATAATTAATACTATTGCTTTATATGATAAATACAAGATATTAGGGAAAGGCAATAACTTACTATTTTCCCCCAATCCACCTCCTTTAGCGATACTAGGTGATACATTTGATTATATAAAAGAGGAGAATGGTTTGCTCATCGTGGGTGCTGCTACATCAAGTGGCAAGCTTCTGACATATTGTCGTAAAAATGATATTGCTCATTTTGAATTATTGGCTAAACTTCCTGGAAATATAGGCGGTTTAGTCAAGATGAATGCTGGATTGAAACAGTGGGAGATTTTTAATTTTTTGCAAAGTATTATAACTCAAGATGGTGTTATTTTAAAAAAAAATATAAACCATTCTTATCGTCACACAAAAATCAAAGGTATCATTTATGAGGTATCTTTTCATATAGAAAAAGGATATGATAAAGAACAACAAAAGCTCTTTAATACTATGAGAGACAATCAACCTAATATGCCAAGTGCAGGCAGCTGTTTTAAAAATCCTTCCAAAAATAGTGCAGGATATTTACTAGAAAAAGTAGGACTCAAAGGCTATAAAAAAGGTAATATGAGTTTTAGTGAAAAGCATGCAAATTTTTTGGTTAATTTAGGCGAAGGTACTTTTGAAGATGCACTCTTTTTGATAAATCTTGCAAAAAAAAGAGTTCAAGAACAATTTGATATTGGCTTAGAGTTAGAGATAGAAATAATATAAAAAGGAGAGAGATGAAAATTTTAATTATAGAAGATGATGAAAATATTTTAGCAGTGTTAAAGCGTGGATTTGAAGAAGAAGAGTATATAATAGATACAGCCCAAGATGGTGAGGATGGAGAATATTTGGCACTTGCTAATAGCTATGATATTATTTTGTTAGACTGGATGCTCCCTTTGAAAAATGGGATAGAAGTACTCAAAAGTCTACGCCAAAAATCTATAGCTACCCCAATCATAATGCTCACAGCAAAAGATGATACAGATGATAAAGTGATAGGTCTAACCTATGGAGCAGATGATTATCTTGCCAAACCTTTTAGTTTTAAAGAATTATTAGCCAGAGTAAATGCACGGTATCGAAGATCTTTATCTTCCCCTAGCAATACAATAAAAATAAAAGATTTTGTAATAGATCTCGATACAAAAGTGATAATGCACGATACAAAAGAGATTTTGACAAGTCAAAAAGAGTATGAACTTTTAATGTTTTTAATTAAAAATAAAAATAAACTCGTATCTAATACCCTTATAGAAGAGCAACTTTGGAATAATGAAGAGTATGTAAATAGTAATGTAATTCAAGTCACTATCTATAATTTACGCAAAAAATTTGGAAAAGATTTTATCAAAAGTTCTCGAGGATTAGGGTACAAAATTGAAGTTTAGATTTAAAAGTATCAAAACAAAAATATTGGTTTATTTTGGAGGGACAACAATATTTATTTTGATACTTTTCAACATTGCTTTTTATCACTTTTTGGAGCAAAATACAAAGCTTACTATTCAAAATAATCTGTATCACAAAGCAGTACTGATAACCAATCAACTTTTATCAAATATTCCAATAGAAAAACTGCTAAAAAACAAAGAGCTTGAAACATTAAAAATTGCGATTTTAAAAGAAAATAAGATGCAATTTAAAAAAGGAGATGAATTTTTTAAATCATTAGCAAGATATGTCGATGAAAGAAAATCTTTTTTTGTTTTTAATAGAGGAGGGAAATTGGATGGTTTATATATTTTTCGAATAAATAAGCCCTATAAAGGGGCTATTTTATTTTATGAAAAAAATCTAGATGATAGAATCTCTTCAAAACTCAAAGAAGTAAAAGATATTTTGTTTATTTTAGAACCTATTTTATTACTCTTATTAATATTTATGGCAAGTAAAATAACAGATAAAATTTTGAAATCTATCAATAAAATTACAAAAACGGCCAACAAAATATGTGTAACCGATTTTGCTAAAGAGATACAGCAACCTAAATATGATGATGAGATAAAAGATCTCGTTGACTCTTTTAATTTTATGATTAGTAGATTAAAATCAGGAGTACAAGTGTTGGAACAGTTTAATAGTGATGTTTCACATGAGTTAAAAACACCTCTAACGGTCATAAAAAGTGAGATAGAGATAACTCTCAATAAACCGAGAGATCAAGAATACTATGAAAAAACACTCAAAACAATAGAATCTGAAACAACGCAAATACAAACAATCGTTGATAATCTTTTATTTCTTACTAAATACACAAAACAAAATATACAGCAAACTTTTCAAGAGATATCATTAGACTCTTTATTGTTAAGTACAGTCGAAAAATTTAATTCACAATTAAAAAAGCATACTATAAAACTAGATATTGTAAGATTTGAAGCGATTACATATAAAGCAAATGAGGTACTCATAGGTGCAATTTTTTCAAATTTGATAGACAATGCCATAAAATATTCAGATGCAAATACACGAATTAAAATTTCATTATTTAAAACAGATGCAATACATTTTGTTATTCACGATCAAGGGATGGGTATTTCAAAAGAAAATTTAGACAAAGTACAAAATAGATTTTATAGAGTGGATGAATCTCGAAATAAAAAGATAAAAGGCTTTGGCTTAGGCTTGAGTATAGTATCTAATAGTATAGAATTACATGAAGGAACTATTACAATAGATTCAAAAGAGGGGAAAGGGACTAGAGTAGAGGTTGTTTTACATACTCAGACAGAAGAGCCAAATATAAAAAAAGGATAAGATATAAATCTTATCCTTCTTAATTTCACTTAAAAATTGAATATTTATTTATTTTATCTCAGATAAAAGTTTTTTATTAATCACAAGATTTCTTACCCCATGGGCATGGTCTTCTTTAAATATATTTCCTTGGCACCATTCTCCAACTGTCTCTATATTTACTTTTGCTACTTGTGGTCGAACACTCCATGAAACTTGGAACGGAGAAGCTTTTTCATTATAACCAGGTCCTGTTGTAGAACCTCTATATTGTACTGCTGTACCTGTATTTTTTGGAATATTTAAAGCTTGATGGTATCCATTTTTAACACCATGTTGTGTTAATTCCATAAAATCAAGTGCTTTTTTATCATTTACCAATACATATACTTGTGTTTCAACTCGTAACTGAGGATTTTTTATAGATTGACTTAAACAAGCACCTAGTGTAGCTCCGGGTTGTACATCTGCACTCGAATATACATAATGCACTTCAATTGTATCACCCGTAAAAAGAGCTCCGTGATTACTAGGACATATCTCTTTATCTGATGCAATCAATTCCGAACCACTTAAAGTACCGCTATATTTATATCCACTTAAATATCCAGCACCATCACCATTTCCTGCATAAACATTAAAAGCAGAAGCTTTATGTTCTGCATTTTTATGAAAATGGATATTACAGAGATTCATCTCTTTAGAATCTGGTGAAAGATTAAACATTCGTTTATTGTCACCTTTTTTGAGGTCAATATCTCGTGGAGATTGTGGTCCATACCCTTTCCCATGAGTATTTTTATCTAAATTTTCATGTTGTTTTGCAATAACAGCATCGCTAGCTATCCCATGTTTTTCATGATGTATTGTCTCTTTTTTTGTATCACTTTCATGTGCAACTTCACTTTTTGTATCATTTTCTTGTAAAGATGTACTAGAATGTTCTCCTTCTTTAGTATGTTTTGCATTAAAAATAACTGCATTAAAAACTACTAACAATAATACTAATATCGTCAGTCCCTGTATAATTCTTTTTCCCATAATTTGCTCCTAGTTTGATTTGTTTAATAATAATTTAAATAATATTAAAATATTGCAAAAAAGTAAAAGATTTTTAACAAAATAGCTATTCTTTTGTAAATTTGTAACGCATAGCAACAAGTTTAAAATAATCTATCAATACTAAGATAGAATTATCCCTCACTTAGAATAGAAAACTTATTATTCACTATCTCAATATATAACTCTTTTTTTCCATCAAATGTATAATTTTTTGTTTTGTATAATTCATCCATCACTATTTTATATACTTTTTTATCCAAATCATTTGGATAAGGAATTATATTAATATTTTGAAACTCTATTGTTTTTTCTTTATCTCTTTTAAAAATTCTTCTTTTATATTGTGCAAAATTTTCAAGTGATTGTCCATCTGACTTTTTAAATGACTCGTCATAAAAAGAGAGATAATCTATTATATTACTCTCTTTCCAAGCATCACGCCATTGGAAAATACTTGATAATATAATACTTATATCATTTTTACTTACACTTTTTAATTTTTCTTCACTAATCACCAAAACAGAATTATTGATATTGATTTTTTTATCCAAACTTTTTATTTTACTATTATCCAAAGCGATACATCCTTGAGTAAAATCATCTCTTTCTTGATTGAATGGTAAACCATGTATCCATATTCCATGCCCTGTTTTGCCTTGACTTTTATCATATACATTGGGGTAGTTTGTTGTCAATGCAAGTGGCCCATAAAATTGATCAATTTTAGTAATTCGTTTCGTAATATCATAGGCACCAATAGGTGTTTTCATATCACCTTCAACTTTTTTATCACCACTTTTTTTCCCAAGAAATACATTTGAATTAAATAATTGCGTATTGTTTTTTGTATCATAAAGTATCATGTCTTTAAGATCTTTTTGACAAATCATAACATATTGAATCGATTCATAGTAGCCATGTCTTACATCTTTATTTTTAAGTACAAAATCCCAATAACTTTTTCTTTTTAGCTGATTTGTTATCTCTTGTTCAACAGCTTTTATCCCTTTTGTTCTATATAAATCGACAATATCTCCAGAAAAAGCGTAAAGTGAATTAAGTAGAAAAAAGGATAACAATAAATATTTCATATACATTACCTATATTTTAAGATAGGTAATTGTATAATAATAGCCTTAAATTATACAAAAGAGTTCCATTTGAAAATTATATTAGGTCTAGTTTTAGCATTTACAATTCATTTCGCATCAACACTCCAAGAAGATATTTGGTGGAAAGGTGAAAGTTTACTTACATTTTTTGAAAAAAATCACATATCAAAAGATATCTATTTTAATCTTTCAAAAACAGATAAAGAGTTATGTTCTGAAATATATGCAGGGGTACTTTATCAAGCTTTGCGTGATAACAAAGGAATATTAGAACAAGCACTCATTCCAATAAGTGAAGAGATGCAAATACATATATTTAAGGATAAAAAAAATCAATTTATTTTAGATATTATTCCTATAGAGTTTCATGAGGTGACACAGACTATTGTTATTCCTATAAAATATTCACCTTATCAAGATATTGTATCTACAACAGGAAATAAAGCTTTGGCAAATGAATTTATAATTGCTTTTAAAAAATCAGTTAATTTCAAAAGATTACGAAAAGGTGATCTTGTCTCTATCAATTTTAAACAAAAAATTCGATTAGGGAGATATTTTGGAACTCCTGAAATTTTAGGGGCTTCTGTTAAAATGAGAAAAAAAACATACTATATTTTTCAAAATCCACAGGATCAAAGATACTATAACGATCAGGCAAAAAGCCTTACTAGTTTTTTTATGCGTATCCCTTTGAAGTATTCAAGAATTTCTAGTAAATTTACCCTTAAAAGATACCACCCAATTTTAAAAAGATATAGAGCACATTTAGGGGTTGATTTTGCAGCACCAACTGGCAGAAGAATCAACGCAGCTGCTGATGGAAAAGTGATTCATAAAGGGAGAAAAGGTGGGTATGGTAATACAGTTATGATTCGCCATAAAAATGGTCTCAAATCTCTCTATGCTCATATGAATAGCTACAATAAAAAAATTCATGTCGGATCTTATGTAAAACAAGGACAGTTTATAGGTCGTGTAGGGACAACTGGACGAAGTACTGGTCCTCATCTGCACTTTGGTCTCTATAAAAATGGTCGTGCTGTAAATCCACTCAAAGTAATTAGTGTCACAAAAACAAAACTTACAGGAAAAAAGAAAAAAGATTTTATTGCATTTATGAAAAAAATCAAAAAAGAATTAAATCGATCAAATACCACAACACCTTTAAAAATAGAAAAATTTGAGTTATCCTATAAAATATAAAGAGTACACCATGGACAATAAATATTCACATATACATTTTGATCAAATAGATACACTTTTTGAGGAATTTCATCCCTCAGATATTGCTGAATATTTAAAAAAAGTAAATAAAAAAGATAAAAAGAAATTTTATGAACTTCTCCATAAAATTCCAGATGAGTTTTTGGGAGAAGTATTACTCGAACTTCCTGAGTCACTCCGAGATAAAGCCTACAAATCTTTATCAAGTACTCAAATTACAAAAGCACTTGAAGAACTTGAAACAGATGATGCAACAGATATTATTCAAGATATTGAAGAGTTTGATCAACCCAAAGCTATAGAGGTTTTAAAGGCTCTTAACCAAGAAGACCAAGATGATATTAACTGGTTAAAAAAATATGATGAGAATGAAGCTGGTGCATATATGCAGATCGAGCTTTTTAGTGCAAAAAAAACAGAAACTATTCAAGATTCAATTAATCGACTTAAAATACTGAAGAAAAATGATGAACTTGAAAATATTCATCGAGTATTTATTATAGATGATGAAAATATTTTATTAGGATCTATTAGTCTAGAAGACTTACTTACTCATGATTTTGATATGAGATATGAAGATATTTTAGCAAATGATGTTGAAAATAATTACAAAACATTATCTGTTCTTGGTGATGATGATATTGATGAAGTGGTGCAACAGTTTGAAAACTATAATCTAACAGTAGTAGCTGTTACAGGATATAAAAATAGACTTTTAGGAAGAATTACTTCTGATGATATTTTGGATGTAGTAGAGCAAAGTGCTACAGAACAGATCTATCAATTAGCTGGGGTAGATGATGAGTCAGAGCAAGAAGAGGAGTTTTTGCAAACAGGTAAAAAAAGAGCTTCATGGTTATTTTTGAATCTTCTCACGGCAATTTTAGCATCTATTGTTATTGGAATATTTGATGAAACATTAAAAGAGTTTATTGCTTTAGCAATACTGATGCCAATAGTTGCTTCAATGGGAGGAAATGCAGGGACTCAAACTCTTGCTGTTATGGTACGACAACTTGCTTTAGGAGATATTGATATTGAAAATGCACGAGACGCTGTTAAAAAAGAGATTCTTATTGCACTTTTAAATGGTTGTATTTTTGCCACCGTTCTTGGTACTATTGCTGCTCTTTGGTTTGATAATATCACTTTAGGATTGGTTATAGCATTGTCCATGGTAATCACTCTTTTTAGTGCTGGTTTTTTTGGATCAATTATTCCACTTGCTTTAAAAAAGATGGATATTGATCCTGCTATTGGAAGTACCGTTTTACTCACAACAGTGACAGATATTATGGGATTTTTTAGTTTTTTAGCCCTTGCAAAATATATGCTACTCTAAAAAAGGATAGATATGAAGAGAGAAGAGATACAGAACAAAATAGAACAAAATGATGCCGTGCTTCTTTATTTTTCTGGTAAAAATTGTGCTGTATGCAAAGCTTTACAACCTAAAATACATGATCTATTTACAGAAAACTTCCCTAAAATAGAACAAATATATATCAGTGCAGATATCTATCCTGAAATTGCAGCATATTTTTCTATTTTTACAGTACCTTCACTCCTCGTCTATTTTGAGGGGAAAGAAACAAAAAGAGAAAGTAGAAATATCTCAGTAGATCAATTAGCACAAAAAACAAAAAGACTCTATGAGTTATATTTCGATTAAAAAGGTTCCCATTATGAAAAATTTTATATTTATTGTTTTAGCAATTTTATTGTTTTTACAGTTTATACCAGCAACAATAGAAAATCCACAAACAGATAAAAATTTAGAGATAAAAGTAAAACCAGAACTTATGTCGATATTTAAACGCTCTTGTTATGATTGCCATTCAAATGAGGTAAAAATACCATGGTATCAAAATATAGCACCAGCCTCATTTTATATCAAAAAGCATGTAGATTTAGGGAGAAAATGGCTAAACTTTTCTACTTGGGAAAATTATACTGAAGAGGAAAAAGATAAAAAGCTCAAAGGGATATTTAGAACAGTTTATGCAGCCATGCCATTAGCAAGTTATGTATCACTTCATAAAGAAGCAAAACTGAGTAAAGAGGAGATTCGAATGATACGAGAATGGACAGGGAAAGCACCTTTTTAAGGATTACTTAGTTCGTATCAATTTCTCTTTTAAAATATCGAATAGAGGCAAAACCTCTTGCTTTTGTTCGAATTACCTCTTCAATATGGCTAGCAGTGATAATCCCACCTAGTGCAATAATATCAAAATTTTTTTCCTGATAGGTAAAAACTATTTTTTGTAAGTTTTCAATTCCTTTCGGTTTTCCCTTAAATTCTTTAAAAAATATAGGAGAATAAGTAATTGCATCTATCTTGAATCGTTTTGCTTTTTGTACCTCTTTTTCGGTATGACAGCTAATAATTGTAAATAGATTTTTTGTGTTTATTTGATTAAGGACTTCAAACTGCAATGAATTAAAGTGTATCCCATCAAATCCCAACTCTTTACAAAGCTCAATATTAGAATTTATAAGTACTTTTTTTATATTAAATTCTCTTGAGATATCGAGACAAAGTTTTGCAAGTTTTTTTTTGTTTGGAGATGTTTTATCTCTAAAACATATAATATCTATGGCGTAATGACTCAGTGTCGCACGAAGATTCTTTTCAAACTCTTTACTATTAGATCCATACTCTATGGGATCGGTTATAAAATAAGATATAAAAAAAGGAGGCTTGTTAAAAGCCTCCTTTTTAATTTGATTTTGAGTCATCTATTTAATGACTAACACTCATTTAATATGACATCAAGTCATGTTAAATTTAGTGTTCTTCCTCATGCATCATAACAGAACCAGAGATATATACATATGTCAACATCATAAAGATGAACGCTTGTAATATACCAAAAGCAAATAAGAAAAAGAAACCTGGAAGTGGAGCAATCCAAGGAACCAACATAAGAAGTACCATTAAGAACATATCATCACCTTTAATAGAACCAAAAAGTCTAAAAGATAAAGAGATAATTCTTGAAATATGTGAAATAATTTCAATAGGGAACATCAAAGGAGCCAATGCAGGAACAGGTCCCATCATATGTCCAAGATATTTACCAGCACCATTTTCTTTGAATCCTAAGTATATATAGTAAACAAATACTATAATAGCTAAAGATAAAGTAAAGTTAATATTTCCTGTTACCGATTCAAAACCTGGAATAATACCCATCATATTTGCAACAAATATAACAAAACCCAAAGTTGCTATAAGTGGCATAAAAATTTTAGCATTTTTTGCACCCATAGAATCTGTACCTATAGAAACAACACCTTGAATATATGCTTCCATTACATTTTGAGTACCTGTTGGTACCAAAGCCATTTTTCTTGTAGCTGCACGTGCTACTAACATTACGATAACTATTGTAAGTGCTAAGTGTGATAATATGATCCAATCTTGACCATGTCCACCAATTGCACCAAAGAATGTAAATAATCTACCTTCCATTTGCCTTGTCCTTTATTTTCTCTCATTATTGAGAATTTATTTTTTTATTATATTGAAATTTTAATAAATATTCTATAAAAGCTTTTTTATTAAGTTTATATTATAATCAATTATATTAATTTATAGGATCTCAATGATTATCAAAGATAAGGCAATATTTATAGCGGATGCACATTATAATACACAAAGAACAGAATTATACAAACTTTTAAAACTGCTTCAAAATGAAACACTTTTTGTAAATCAGATATTTTTAATGGGTGATATGTTTGATTTTTTAACACTTGAGATAGATTATTTTAAAAAAATTAATTCTGATATCATCCTACTAATAAATGAATTATCTTTCAGATACGAAATAATATATTTAGAAGGAAACCATGACTACAACCTTGAAAAAATATTTCCATCTATCAACATTATTTCTCGAATGAACCAACCCTTATATCTCAAACAAGATACTCATAATATTGCACTAGCTCATGGAGATATTTTTACACCATTGAGTTATAACTTTTATACTACAATCATAAGAAATCATTATTTTTTACGATTTATAAATTTTTTAGATAGTAATAATATCATCTCAAAATATACAGAAAAAAAGTTGATGCAAAAAAAAATATGTCACAAGCTTAATAATTTCAACAAATTCATTCGTAAAAGAATTAAAAGTTATAATTCTTTTTTACCTACAGATCTTATAATTGAGGGGCATTTTCATCAAGGTTATAGAGGTAAAGAGTATATAAATGTTCCTTCTTTAGCGTGCGGAAATCAATACATGATTTATAAAAACAAGCAATTTAGCTTTAATACACTATAATTATACGCATGGATAATTACGAATACACACAGCTACTAAAAAGCTTACAGCAAAAACTACAAAATATTAATTCTATTCTCAAACCTAAAGAGATATCTCTTCGGCTCAAAGAGATACAAACGATAGAGCAAGAGCCAGAATTTTGGACAAATCAGGAACTTGCTACAAAAACAGCTCAAGAAAAAAATAGACTTTTGAGTAAACTCAATAAATTTAATAAAGCGAATGAAGCGATAACTGATGCAAATGATTTATATGAGATGGCTGTTGAAGAAAAAGATGAAGAAACTATCGAAACACTTTTTGAAGAAGCAAATAGCTTAGAACAGATTTTACAACAAACAGAAATTGAAGTGATGTTAAGTGGTATTGATGATGGAAGTAATGCTATTGTATCTATTCATCCTGGTGCTGGTGGAACTGAATCGTGTGATTGGGCGAATATGCTGTATCGTATGTATTTACGCTGGGCAGAAAGAAAGGGTTTTAAAGTAGAAGTACTTGATTATCAAAATGGTGATGAAGCAGGTATAAAAGATGTAAGTATTATTATTTCAGGAGTGAATGCTTATGGGTATTTAAAAACTGAAAATGGTATTCATCGTTTAGTACGAATCTCTCCTTTTGATTCAAATGCAAAAAGACACACCTCTTTTGCTTCTGTTATGGTATCACCCGAAGTGGATGACAATATCGATATAGAGATAGAAGATAAAGATATTCGAATTGATACTTATAGAGCTAGTGGAGCTGGTGGA
>Ga0193962_1000858_pt1 | contig 14242 bp, 28 predicted proteins | sample FB_5_MG_FD_140335 | JGI IMG/M metagenome (GOLD analysis project Ga0193962, IMG submission 140335) | Microbial mat bacterial communities from the Broadkill River, Lewes, Delaware, United States - FB_5_MG | ecosystem: Environmental > Aquatic > Freshwater > River > Microbial mats | place: USA...
AAATTTGAAAACAAACATCATGTAAGAGCAGAAGATTTAACGGAAGAACTTTACCATAAGTTCTGTCAGAAAGTTAAAGGTCAAGGTTTTGATGCTGGAGAGTACCCTGTCTCTGATTGGATGCATTACAACTATATTGGTATTTATAATGAGAGAATATACCACGGTACCAATGTTGTTTTTGATGACACAGAAAAGCTATTAACCATTGAGCAAGCACTATCAACACAAGAGGAACAACCAATGAGCAAGGCAAAAATCATCGAGATTGTACAAGAACTTAAATTCAAACCATTTAAATTGGAAATCACTATTGAGTCCGATGAGGATTTGATTAATCTTTGGCAGCGGATGGATTTAAGCAGCCAGTACATAGGAGATAATTATCAATCTGTAATTGCTAAACGAGTAGGATCAAAAACAGACTGGAAACAATCCAGAATTGACACAGACGTGTGGGAGGTATTAGAAGTTAAATTAAAAGAGTTTGGACTAGAAAAATGAACAAGAACAAACAAACACCTATCGGCGAACTGTTTATAAAATATGAACAAGCAAAAACCCAGTAACAAAAGCTGTCTATCGTGAGATAATCGCTAACAGGTTGACACAAATGGAGATGAAGAAATGATAAAAGATATTGAGATTGGATTTGAAGCGCCAAAAGACAGTAGGTGTGAAAAATCATGATGTATACGATTGATATTTATTTTATTCTGATATTTTCGAGTTTTGATATTTTTCGGAAATTTAAAATTTCCAGATTTTAAAAAATTCAGGATTTTGAGTTATTACAATCGGATGGTTTTTATTTATAATTGAATGTCAACCAACAAAGGAGATGATACATGTGGAACCCACTAAACTGCTTTAAGAAAAGTCCTACGACGAATGGGCCTCTATTTAGTCCAGAAGAAATAACAATATCTGAAAATAACCGTATTGAATTCTCTGTTGTTTTGAGAAACAAGTTACTATCTCAGTTAGACTCAGTTGACATTCGGCTAAAAGGTTTATATGAAGATCTTATATTGAATCCTAATATGTATGAAGTTGTTGTTACAGAATGGGATGTTGAAACACGTCGTGGATACACAGCAAGGAAGTTTAAACTTATAAAGAATGGAATCTACACAAACATAACACTTGTTCTCGCAGAAAGTTATTTAGCACGTTTTTCAAACACACCACCAGACAACGTTATTAACTTCTTTTTAAATAATGAGAGGTTTGGTAGAACTTACACACGAGGTGAGTACAAAATCCACTATGCAATATATGAAATATTGTTTAAACGACAAAAGGTGATTGACAATCTATCAAGAGGAGCGGTGCATAAAATGGAGGAGAAAAGAAAAGAGAAGGTTGCTGCAAAGGTCATGCAAGCTATTGGCAAGGTTTAAAAGTCTTATATCTAGTTCTTAAATACCCCTAAAACAATTATTTTGATGTCAGTTGACAAAAGAGAGGACTTAGTTCAATCTGAGACCTCATTCACACCCCAAAATAAATTCAAAAACAAGAAAATTTAATGAAATAGATTAAAGTTAGTCGGGGTGTGGCTGGCGTGCTGATGATTTATAAAAAATTTTTTAGGTAAGGGCGGTTTCCATATAGAATTTCAAAATTCAAAATTCTCAAATTTTTTCTTGAACGATTGAACATTTCATTTTTGAAATCAATTCCAACTCAAATGCTCAGGTATTTTTCAGATTTTTAAACCAACTGGTCTGAAATATTTCTGAAATATTTAGATTTTTCTTGACAGACTATGGCCTAATATGCTAGGAAAATAGTTATCCACATTTGTGGACAAAGTTATCCTTGTGAATATGCTGTTAATAAAGTTACTAACAAGTTATCCACAATTTTAGCCATGCCTCTGCCTTCGTCCTTGAACCTAAAAGGTGCAATTCCGAATCTTCCATTTAAGTATAGTTTAGGGTCTGACATAATGTCAAACTTATTTTTATTCTAAAACGAAATAAAAGCACAAATAATTATAAAATACTGCTATATACTCTCAGGCTTAGTATAAGGACTTCTGAGGCGTTTTTAAGTTGACCCTTATCTTGGTATTCCTTTTAAGAAAAACCAGCTTAAAACGCTGTTTTAGTAAGCCTATGATTGCCTAGCACAAATCGTGCCAATCATAAATTACAGGCTCCTCTGGTGTCTTGTACTCCAGTTTCCAGCCTATCGGCTTTCGTTCCTGCATGGTGGTATTGTATAACTTATTTAATGTTGGTGTCAATAGGTACTTTGAAAATAGTTTAATAAAAATATCTAAAATAATGCTTTACAGGGTGTTTAAATATATGGTTTAATGTGTACCAGTTACTAGACAAATACAAAACATAGGTGAGTTATGAGAAACTATACTTTCGAGGCATGTGAAACAGTAAACAATGTTACCAAAAACAAAACCTACTACCTAAAAAGCTGATGGTGGTATTTTTAAACGAGTATCTAAAGATTCTTTTGAGACAAAGGAAATTATGGCAGACCGTTGGGAGTGCCTTCATACAGTCACGCAAGGACAATACACACGGCACTATAAAACACTGGTGTTTTGACACTAACAAATGATGTTTTTGCTTGCAATGTTAAAACAAATCCTTATAATAGAGGATATATTGAAAAGTAAAGGTGCTTAAAATGCAAAAAGTTACTAAATACGTATGCAACGACGGGCGCGAGTTCATAAAATACATAGATGCATTCAATTATCTGAATAGTAATATACATAAAGCTTATGTTAATTTATCCTCTTATTTGTGTAATAATGAATTTAAAATGAACACAGTATCTGAGATGATAGATAGCAATCTGATACCTCTGGTGGAAGCGTACAAATTAGCTAAACTGGAATTACACGAACTAGAAACAATTGATGATGAAATTGGAGCATTATATAATGATTAAATATATCAACATGAACAGCGGCCAAGGTGTAGAAACAATTGACCAATTAAGCCTTGATGATTTTACCAACATGAAAGAATTAAAAACAGAATGTCGCAGACTTGTGAGTGAGTATAGGATTGCAGGTTATGGTAATGTGTATATCTCCTCACGATCTACTAAACAATGGAGAAATAAGTAAATGAAATATTTTCTTATGTTGCCTGAACCTGTCCGTTTTATCCTTGGCTTTGGTGCTTTTATCTTGTTGCTTGGCCTTGCTGGTGGAATTGAAACAGGTTATCTTTGAGATAATTAGGAGAGATGTTATTATGGCTACATTTACAAAAATTGGTTACGACGAACACACACAAGTTGATTGGTTCAATATATTGGGGATTGACTACGACTTTGGACTAGACGGGGAATGTTTTGCAATAACCAAAGATGACAGAATTTTAGATATTGACGGCGCAACTATGACTGAAGGTGATTTTTTAACAATTGCTGCCAGAAACGCATTAAATATCTAAAGTTTTATGTTTTAAGTGCTTGCAACCTCAGAGCGCTTATGAAATAATGCTTCTTATTGGAACCACACAAACAAAACATGGTGAATAAAATGAATAATAGAGTTGATCTTACTTTCACACAATGCAAACAAATTACTACGAATATAGAAAACGGTAATGACTCAGGTTTTGAGAGTTTACGTGAGTTTGTCGAAGCCATTAATAATCAGCCTGATTTTATGTCAGGTTCAATGGGGATTGACTCAATTAGAGAAATTAAATCTATTTTGTGTGGTGGATGTGCCGGTAATGCCCATCCATCAGTGTTTTATCATGAAGCCTCTAGACATATGGCAGAACATGGGGATGATGTTTTAGAATACATTGAAGGCGTTTATGGGGAAATTCCACAACCGAAAAAGGGCATAAGCTGGGGAGAATTGTCTAGTTTTTACTTAACGCTTGCGATAGAGACATGGTGCATTCAGTTTGGAGAAATTCTTGACGGCGTAGATTGGGATTAACTTATGATTGATTACACACTAATGATTGATAATAAATTAATCTCAGGAACGCTGCACAGCATACAAGAGGCGCGTTTATTTTATAAAACACACAAGCGAGCTTATCAAAATTATTGTTTGCAATTTCACGCTAACAATGAAATAATACTTCAAATCATTAAGAAATAAGGCTTGATTATGAAGATTCAAGAAATTAAAGACAAGCTTAATCTTGTCCCTAAAACTACGCCACAAATTTCTGATTTAAGGGGCAGTTATATAAACATCATTGTCAATAGTGAAAATGATAACAATATTGGCTTTTCTATTGTTTTAACTAATGATGGATTAGTTATATCTAAATTTATGCGCGAACCATATCGCAGTTATAACATAATGACTGGGTATGAAAAACTAACAATCAAGCAACGGGATTACATTAGAAAATACTTAATTGAGACATACTTGCCACAATTTGAATACCTACTCTAGTAAAAGGAAATAACAATGTTAAAATTCAAAAAATCATCTACATTATCCAAAAAAGAAAAACAAGAGCACAAGAAGCAACGCCAGCAACGAAAAACGGCACGCGGAAAACAGTGGAATTATAACTAACCATTAATACTTTTGAGTGAATATCAAAATGGATACATTAAAAACAAATTTCGAAAAATTTCTAAACTTGCACAAAGGCACTAAATTAGAATATCATGATGGCAGGAGTGTTTTTGGAGCTTATCTAAATGAATCTATCCCAGAATTTGAAAACAAAAGATGGGCACAATTTATTATTGTTTGTAATCTGAAAAGACCAAGGGAACCTTTTGGAAAAGTTTGGATTTTTTCGCCATCTCGTTGTCCAGAGTCCCCCTCTAGTTTTACAAAATTAGAGGATTGTTTTATAAATCCATTTTCTCCTAGCCAATCAGAAATAGATAATTATCTCAAAACAACAGGAAGTGAATATCCACTTAATCCTCAAGGAGAACTAACAGAGAAATACAAAAATATTGTTAAGAACTATCAGCTAGAAAGGCAATAATTTATTTTATTCTAAGCGCTTGATTATGTTAGGCGCTTGCTGTAAGATAGATTCTACATTAAACAAACAGCGAGATAAAAAATGAGACCTTTCATTAAAAAAGTGCATGTCCATAGAATAGATTTTGAAACACCACAACAAGTGGTGTCGTACTTCCAGCAATGTTTTAATAGTGCATACAATTCTCACTCGCCATCTGATGCGGAATTTCAATATATTAGGAAAATTCTAAAACAGCATTTTAACTTAAAGTCAATAACCTGTAATGGCTACGGGCAACTCAAAACTATAAAACTAGAAAACGGCGACATTATGAGTGCTCTGAGCGCGTTTGAAACAGCGTTAACATCAGTAGAAATTGATTGAGGTTTGCTGTATGAATACAAATAGATTGCTAGACACAGATTTTAAAGACTTCTTTTCCTCATATGTTGAGGCACTTCTATGGTCTAGTACTGACACTGATGCACAAGGATCGGAGATATGTTTTGATGAGTATGATCCATCAGAGGATTTTCTATGCGAGGCTGAAAAAACCTGTAAATTGTTCTTGAACAAACATCTAGGAAACATTAAGCTAGCAATAAATGCAAGTAAAGGTTACTCTTTTGCACAAGCGGGGCATGATTTTGCACTGACACGCAACGGCCACGGGGCGGGTTTTTGGGACAGAGGCTTAGGGCATGTAGGTGAAGTTCTATCTGAGGATTGCGGAAACTCAGGCGCTTTTAAGCCTGTCCATCCGTACCTTAATACAAATAATCAAGTGGAAGTGGAAGTTTTTAAATGAATAGGCAGCTTATGAATGAAATCACTGAAGATTTTAAGGCTTACTTAGAAAAGCATAACTTTCTTGTTAAACATACAAGTTCAGGGTTATATTTCACTAACAACAAAAACGCGTATGCTTTAAAACTGGCTTTTGATTGTGACGGGCTCCCTTTTATTATGGCACCTTATAAAACCAGTATAAATCATTATAATGGTTGCGCTGTATTCAAAGATTGCGACATTTTTAAAATAAGCCGTCATGTGCTTTCTAAATATTTTTATGAATCCCCTAGTTGGTATACACGGTGTTTTACAGACAGATTGACACTCCCAGAAATTAAGTAAAGGTTCTTTTTATGAAAATTTTTTATTTTAGAGTAGTCGTTGGAGCGCGTAATTTCAAGAAAACAATTCGGGCAGAAAATTACGCAATAGCCTCTAATATTATTACAGCTATGTATCCTCTTAGTGCAATAATTTGGTTAGATAAAGAGTACAAATAATGAAAATTTCAAGAGATATAAACGGAAATAAAATACTATCTATTCAAAATACTGATTTAGACGGGCGTCAAGGTTTCTCTATTCAGACGCTAGGGAACCTACCAAAAACCCATAGAACCGGTATATGTGCTGAAACTGTAAGTGAAATTCTAGCTTATGTGGAGAATTATGGAACATTCCGACAAATTGAAGCAGTAAAACACTTGCAAATAAAAGGCGAATAACAGGTAATAGTCCTGCCTTCAAGAATTAACAAATAGGTGATAACATGAGAAAATACTATGCATTCAACGGACAATCAAACACAACAACAGGACAGCCAAACAAGCTAACAGGGCTCTACTCTCGACACGGTGATCTTGTTTTATTTAAAACCAAAAAGGATCGTGACAAATACTGTAATACGCTCAACATCCGTTTTAATAATTATCCGCAAACAACAAACAAACAGGAAGCTAAATCAAAGTATTTCGCTGGGATGACTCAAAGACAATTTGATGAATATTTAGAGATGCTAGATTACTATGCAGGAGAATAGAACATAAATACAAGAAACAAAGGGGGAGCCTTTCGGCTACCTTCTTTTTGTCTAATCGTTATAAATTAAAAATAACTATAAAATCTAAAAAGATTATTTAAAAAGGCTATATCATCTAATGCACAAATCAACCTTAAAATCAATACCTTCTCTGGCTTAATATAAGACCGTTTGAGGCGCTTTTATCCCACCCTATACAATCACACCACCAACCACCAGAAAACGTCTTACAGGCAGAAATAACACCATTGGCACGATGTTTGCTAGCAAAAAACCACCCACTAACACAAATAAAACAAAATAACAACATAATTTTAAATAAAAGATTACTTGATGTTATAAGGTGCCAAATCAGGAACACAATGCACAAAAAACAAGACTTAATATCACTAACTCAGGACACTATAAAACCACCAATCAAACAACACAAAAAACAAGCGAAGCACAAGAAAAAACAAACAATAAATTAAAGGCACTAATCTCCGGATCTTGCAACAGAATTTTTACAATAGACTGACTTATCAGCACCTCAAAATAACCCCTTAAAACCTCATTCAAATTGCCAACTAATTAGAAATTGTTGGCCCGCTAGGGCCAACAATATATAGCTGTATAGGCAAGGTAAACCAATAACACATTCCCAATCATCTCTATTAAAAGAACATCTTATCTAATCTTAAAAGTAATCTTAATAGACCATAACTTATTGATTAATATATGGTTTCTTGCTAATCAAAGATTATCAAAGAACCTTGCCTATACAGCTATATATTGTTCTTAATGGTTCGGGATGGCCTCCGGCTATGCCGCTGTCTTAACAGTAGAATCTAAAGAATTTTTTCTTAGCAGGCATGGTCATAGAAGTGCATCTCACACCACCTTATCAAGTAGCATCTTAATAGGTTATTAGCGAGTGATTTCCTAAGAGATTAACCTTGCTGTTTCATCTGAAAGTATCTTTATTTTCTTTCTTATTTTTGCTAATTTGCTTAATAATAGAAAAGTAATTGTTATTATTTTGCCTTTATTTTTGCTAATTTGCTTAACAACCCACCAATAACAAAATATGACACAACTGTCAATCTTGTCTGCCAAATCTGTCAGTCCTTGATAGCTCACCTTATAATTTCTAAAAAGATTAATCTAAAACGACATGAACCTATCAAGTTTATCATCTGTCGTTATTAATCTGACACGCATTATTATTTGGTCACACAAAATAGGTTGTGGATAACTCCATTTCTTTTATTTATCTGTGGATCTTATTAGTTATATCAATAGAACAAAATATTCTTGTAGGGCTTCACATAAGATATATTATGGTAAATTGGAGAGATAGGATTGGCACGCTTTATGCTTGATGGTTCTGTTGTGGATAAGTGATTAGATGGCCTGCGGATAACCTGTTAAGATATTTGAAAAATGTTTAGTTATCCACAGAGGGACGGGATGACCTATCAAGCACCTATGATAGTAATCTGAGTAATTTGAGCAGTTGAAACTAAGCACCTATGATAGTGATCTTGTGATATTTTCAGAGGTAAAACTGAGGAGAGTGTTTGAAACCATTAATGCCAAAATGAGGGGGTTGTTCTTAATCTAAAAAGATGAATCTAAAATGGTTATTAGAAACTGTTATGAATTAAATCTTTTAATATAGGGCAACTGCGTGCCCGTATAGTTGTCCTGATATTTTGTGTTTTGTATTGTTTGGATTTATGTCACTTTGGTGTTTGGTTTTGAGTGGGTTGTGATATTTGTGAGTGATTGGAGGGCAAGCAAGTTTAGATGTTAGATCCAAATTTGAGGGGGTTGGTTGAGTTTATGTCATTAAGGTTCTGTTAAGGATAAGATAGTGGGTTTTGTTGAGAGGAGAGCACCAATATGCGTGCCTGAATTATAACTGTGTGTTTGTTGTGTCAAAGAAAGGTGATGTTATTCGCAAACATCACCAATAATTCCTTCTAGTAGTGTCATATCACCACCATTGATAAAGAACATTTCGATCTCTTCTTTGGTTGGATGATTGAAATCATAGAAGTTGTCCGACAGGTTAATGTTATGTATCGCCATATCTACAAGACTATTTATAAATACGTCACCATCGAGAATAGTTAATAGGATATCGCTGCCATCTAACTTAACTTCTCCTGACTTCGGGTAACCAATGAAGAAAACATTGTCACCCCAATATGGTCTTATGAACATCCGTTCTTTTGCCTCTAGAAATTGTTTCTTTAAATCTCTTTTCATCATAGAATGCCTATGTTGGTTAGAATTTTATGTAGTTGTGGTTCCATTATCAGGAGCAATTCTTTCTCCTCTTTTGTTATGTTGTTTATGTTATAAAAGTGATCAGATAAGATATATCTATCATCTATTGAAAGTAAAATATTTCTGACTTCAAAAACAAGGCAACGCGCCTTATGTCTTAGTTTGCAATGCAATGAACGAGTCCACCCAGATAAGACATTCCCAGAAGGAATTTGAAACTGAAGTTCGATGCTACCGTCTCCGCTGGTCATACTAAGAGGTGTGTAAGATCTCGTCTCTGAGGTAAGAACAAACCTTTTGGCTAGTTCTTTCATCTGTTCATTTAAGTCTCTATCCACTATTCTCCTCCTTGTTTAAGAATAAAATATTGCAAGCCTCTTCATCCTCAAGATAAAACATTTCAAGTCCCTCTTGTGTGGGATTGTTTATATCAAAAAACCTATCGCTAAGTGATTTTGCGTGTAAGTCTCCAGTCTCTATCTCAATTGTTGTATAACGGATTGAGTTGTCAGAAGAGATCATGACATAGTAGTCTTTTAGTTTTGTGCTTTTAAGCCTGTACAAGTTTATGTAGCTGGGCCTGTTCTGAACATGCCCAATAAACTGCATATACTGTTGTTCTAAATCTCTATCCACTATATTTGTCTCCAAACAACCTTTGGTGAACTTCGGGGTGTTCTATTAGGAATAATTCAAGTTCTTCTTTTGAAGGTGAATTGATGTCCCAGAAGAAGTCGCTGAGGGTTACACTAAAGGTGACGTAGTATCTTCCTTTGTTTTTGTCATAACTTAGGATATTACACTGTATTGTTCGATCTTTATCTAAAAGGTAGACCCAACATTCTCCAAAAGAGATTCTATAACATCTTGTAGTCAACTTATCTTCCTGCCCAGTAAACTTCAAGAACTGTTCTTTAATATCTCTTTTCATGAAAATATTCCTATTTTTGTTAGGAGTTGGTGCAGAAGTGGTTCTGCAATAAGTAATAGCTCTGCTTCTTCTTTTGTGAGATTATTGACATCCCAAATATAGTCTGAGAGAATAAATACCTCGTCCCAGAGTGGTGCCGGGATGTAATCACTGTCTCGTGACTGCCGAAAGTAGAGATTGATAACCCCTACATTATATCTAATATGACAAGCCTTTCTTTGACAAAGCACCCCATCAGGTGTTTCATACTCCTCGTAAATATTTAAAACCACACTCAGTGTATCCTCTATCTCTTCAAACCCTGTGTCTAAATTGACCTCTAGATGTACTTTTAGTTTTTTAGATAACTCAACTAATTGTGCTTTCAAATCTCTTTTCATATTAATTCTCCTCTTTAAACAATAACTTACATAAATCTGGATATTCAATTCTAAATAGCTCTAACTCTTCTCCAGTTGGATTATTTATGTCCCAGAATCTATCTGACAGGTAAATGAACTTGCCGTCTGTGCTGGTTATTACACCTCTTGCCAATAAGATAACAGGAGGATCCACCCAAGAACAGTATGTCAAACACACATTCAAGTTCAAATTCTTCCACCATGTCTTACTGCGTCTATCCTGTCCTGTAAAATCAAAAAATTGTTGCTGCAAATCTCTTTTCATGATTATAAAACACTAAGTTTAAATGCGGGATTCTCTGTTACCCGTGTTACTTCCACAACTTCAAAAGGAGGGCAGCACTTATCTGGATGCAACAACAAAAACATTTCAATCTCTTCTTTCGTTGGACTATTAATACTATAGAAGTGATTTAGGTAATAAGGTTCATAACAACAAAGATCAAGAATTAAATTGAATACAGTATGTATGTTATTACACCCACACACGTGAATTCTTATGTAATCATCTTTGATTCCAGTTAATTCTTCGAGCTGTTGCCTTAGTGATTTTTGTGGTATGTATTCTTCCATAAGATCTCCTTACAGCTCAATTAGCATTGAACTTTGGTGTTCAATGATGAAAAGTTCTAACTCTTCTTTTGTGTATTCCGTTATTTTGTGGAATCTGTCTTTGATTAACTCTAAATAAAAGTTCCCACATAGCGTTAAGATTGTGGTTCCTTGCATTTCCTGTTTTATTTTCAAGTCATAAACTTCCGCAAGAAGTGGGTTTAGTGTGATATCCACGACCACATCAGGCAGGTAACTTAAAACAACATCTGAAACTATAAAATCACAACTAAAGTTCCACACCTTGATATGGTCTCTGATGTTGTTTTGAATAGTGCCGTAATAACCACTATCCCCCTGATTATTGATGTCAATGGAACAACTATAAAGTTGTGCTGACTTTGAATGAAATAGATTTCTAAGAATCCCTATGAAAGGTGACTCTTTAACAACATTTGTTTCTTTTGTATCCAAAATAATAACCTCCGATTAAACTTTAAACTTATCTCCGAACTCAATCTTAAATAATTCCATTTCTTCTTTGTAATACCTATTTGTCTTTGATTCTGAGAACCTTTCTCTTAAAAGATTCTCACTAAACAAAACATCGAAATCTAACACCTGAATATCTTTTTGCTGACTGATAGCCACAGGCCCATAACATGTCACAATATCACCGAAGGCTTTTTCAGCAGTAATCATGAAACCCTTATACATGTTGAAATTAAAATCTTCCGTAATTGGTAGCCAGAACTTGCAGTTGTACTCTTGATGTTCGTATCCTAAGAAGTCTGTGTATGGGTATTTTAAAGAACATTCTAGGAAGTTCCCAAGCCCATCAACCATGCTGACAATCTCCTCACGAAGTCCGAAGATTAGTTCACTATCTTTTGGCATTAAAGTTCTCCTTCATAGCATGGAATTGGATATTCAAATCCATGTTCTCTGTAGAATAGTTCACGTTCTTCTTTTGTTGGTAATAAAGGAAATTCAAAACATTTTTCAAAACCGCGGATTGGATATGTCTGATTTTCGACACTCAAGATAAATAATTTATGACCAACCACTTCTTTGTAATCGAAAAATATGAACAACATTGCCGGGGTGTTTATCCTTTTATGTCTAATACATACGTGGTCAGTACCTACAAAAGAATCAAAATTAAGAGAATCTAAGAACCCCTTTCTAAAGTATCTGCGATGTTTGTATGGATTCTTGAGAATCTCTATTGTTTGTTTATCCACATGAATCTCCTCTAAAATACCTGCATAAAATATCTTTCATATAGTCTACATTAAATGTTGATTTGAAGGTAATGCACTCTTCCTCTGTTGGTTGTGTTGGACACTTAAACCAATCCCTGAGATCAACGATTCCATTATTAAAAAGCACTGCATAATTGTTTGTCACCATGATAACTTCTTTATCTGGTTTTTGTCTATTCTTTTTGATAAAGTGTTTCCTATGCTTCTCCAGTGCGTCTAAGCACTCTTGATGGTTATCACAGTTATCAAACATTTCTTTGACTTTCTTAATTAGTGCACTATCTTCATTTCTGTTCATAATCCCTCTGTATTTATTGTTCTAGGATTACTGCTGTTTAGATCAAAATAAGTGTTGCAAAAATAACAACAGCAGCAATTCCCTCTTGGTTAGTAAAAATTAAATTAATAGCTTTGTGAAACTCTTCTTGTGTCCACCACAATGAATTTTTTGGCATATCTTCCCTCTTTTCTTTGTTTGGTGCATAAAAAATCCGACTTAAAGGATTATACCTTCAGAGGTCGGAGGAGTCAAGGTATTGTCTTTGTTTTTATTTTAATTTAACATAGGTTTTCCAACCAACCTCAAAAACTTCATCCATAATCTTTTCAATGAGAAGTTCTTTTGTTTTTGCTTTCATGTTGTAGGATGTTTCAAGAACCTTTTTGGTTTTGGATACAAGCTCGTCATAAGCCACCTGCTCTTCACTTAACTCTTCTGGCTCTTGTGGGAACAGAATGTCTATGATCTGCTCTTTGGTCATTTCCTCAAAGAACTCTCTTGTATATTCAGGAACACCAGACAACTCACCATCATGTTTGATTTTATTATTGCAGCGTTCTAAGATCTCTTCTGGTTTTAACCATAACTCACGTCCGTTGGTAACAGAATCAATCTCCTCATCACTCAGGAAACCTCCGTAGACAGCCTTATACAAGGTTTTAAGGTGTTCTCTGGAGTGGACTGCATAATCATATACATGACTATCAATTCCTGCGTATCCATGTGAGGCTTGGTGAATCATGAAGTTGACTTGAAGTTCGTTAATAATAAACTCATCGCCATGAACAAAGATTGCAGTCCCGGCCGAACAACAAGAACCAACAAGTTCTGTTATAATCTTTCCTTGACAGTGTTGCATGGCATTGATGATAGCAAATGCAGTATCTAACCTTCCACCATCCGTGTTAATAAGCATATGAACAACATCATTTGGCCCAGCATTTCGGATGCATTGGATCTCTTCACGCCAGTTAGCAGGATTATCAATATCACGATCAATAAGGATTTCGTGTGTGTATGCAAAAGGGTAAGAAGAGACACTCCCTGTTGTTGGTGAAGATAAGTAATCTCCTTGGTATGCTTTTTTGTTTTTGTTCAATATAACTCCTCCTGCTAATTGTATTTAATCCAGTTGCTTTGTGTAATAAGTTCTTGTCTTTTCTTGCTATATTGGAGTTTAACTTTATCAATAATGCGTGTTCCAGCTATCTGGTCGTTGTACATCTTAACCATTGTATTAAAGTAGATGTATTGCTTGCTAGCAAAGTAATCATGATGTACAAAACGATAGCTTGGCAATAAAGAATAACCAATAGACGTAGCAAAATTAGAGAGGGCAATCAACTGGATTTGAGTTGTGTCTGCTTGTCTGCAAACAAGTGATAAATCAGTAACCTTAGAATAAGCGAGATGCTCATAACCATCTTCAAAAAACTTCAACTGAACATGTCCATAATAGCCTTCTGGAATATAGTTGACCTCAGCTCTAAAATCACCACGATCAATTAATGTTACAATATCACCTTTCTTGAATTTCATAGTAAACACCTCACTTAATTATTGATTAAAAGTCCTCATAAATCCTGTTAATGAAGGCACTTTCACTGCTTCGTTGATTGTCCTCTGCATTCATTTTGACATAACCAACATAAGGTTCATGTTTAGACCACCTAACTCCTTGGTGTGTCACTGTAACTCTCTCAATAAAATCTGAGAAGCCATCTGCACGACTTTTAACTGAGTACCTTTGACCACCATCACCT
>Ga0193962_1000861_pt1 | contig 14221 bp, 14 predicted proteins | sample FB_5_MG_FD_140335 | JGI IMG/M metagenome (GOLD analysis project Ga0193962, IMG submission 140335) | Microbial mat bacterial communities from the Broadkill River, Lewes, Delaware, United States - FB_5_MG | ecosystem: Environmental > Aquatic > Freshwater > River > Microbial mats | place: USA...
ATCGAACTTGCCACCACCATTGCCCGGAATCCCGGTCTGGCGATCTATGATGAGCCGGACACAGGCATAGATCTTTGGACCATAGATCCCATGGTTGAACTGATAAAACGACAGATCACGGACTATGAGACAACAACCATTGTCGTCAGTCATAACAAGGCGTTTCTTGAAGCGGCAGACTGCCTGCTGCTCATAAAGGAAGGTCAGATTGCCTATACCGGTGATCTGGAAGGTGCCATGCCGCTGCTAGGCGATTTAAGTGTTTGCGGATACACAGATGTATGTGAAGGAGAGATTGATGCTAAATGCTATAGATAAAAATTTATTAAAAGCGGTGGCGGATCTGGATGGCATCCCCCAAGGCGCATTCAATATCCGAAAAAACGGAAAACTTTTATCACGTGAAGTGTCAGGCAATATCAATATTGAATCCAATGAAGACGGTACCGGTATTGTGGTGACCGTCAAGCCGGGCGTAATCAATGAATCGGTACACATCCCGGTGATACTCAGTCAGGCAGGGCTCCATGACGTGGTGTACAACACCTTTATCATTGGAGAAGGTGCCGATGTCACCATCGTTGCCGGATGCGGCATCCACTGCGCAGGCAGCGAGAATGAAGGGCACGAAGGTATCCATGAATTCCGGGTGGGTAAAAACGCCACAATCCGCTACCAGGAAAAACACGTTGCCACAGGTGAAGGAAAAGGCAAACGAACCCTGAATCCCACCACAAAGGTATATCTGGACGAAAACGCCGTGGTGGAGATGGAACTGACCCAAATCGGGGGCGTGGACGAAGCAAAGCGGGTGAATGAAGCGGAACTGTCCGCAGGAAGTTCCCTTTTTGTCACCGAACGTATCTTGACGGAAGGGCACCAGATCGCTGTCTCGGAAAACAATATTATTCTCAAAGGAGATGACAGCAAGACCAACCTGGTATCTCGATCCGTGATCAAAGAGGACTCCAAACAGGATTTTTACGCCAACGTGGAAGCAAGGGCCAAAAGTTTTGGTCACATCGAATGTGACGCCATCATTATGGACAACGGCGTGAATGAGACGGTACCGGCCTTACGCGCCCTGCATCCGGACGCACAGTTGACCCATGAAGCGTCCATCGGGAAAATCGCCAATGATCAACTGATCAAACTGATGAGCTTAGGACTCACTTACGATGAAGCCGTGGACAGAATCATCCGGGGTTTTCTGAAGTAATGACCCGAGCTGGCCGGATCTGTTATTACAGGTCCGGCACCAACATAATGACAACCGAGATAGCCCATCGTTAACGGCATAGATTGGGCAGTACCCAGACATATCCCCAAAGTATTTTCTAAGTATTTTTTTATAAGAAATTCTGTGTAAGCAACACAGATCTTTCAACTTTTGTTGTGGGCTGAGCCTGGGTGTCGATAGAACAATTTCAATCATTAAAGGGAACATAGCTTTCTTAAACGTCATAAAAATGTAAAAATAGAAAATGTCGTTAACTCAAAAAAATAAATTTTTATGTTTTTGTGGAATCTTTGCTCTGCTCACATTTATTTTCTTTTTCTCTATTATGGCGATTTTTTGGAGCAGGCTCACCCCCACAAACCAGGATTTTTTATTTGAAATATTAAAGGAAAACGGGGTTTATTTTTTTATCAGTTTCCTTTTATTTTTTGAGGCTGTTGGTTTCACGATATATACTGTTTTGAATCATTTTTTTATTCCTTTAACAAAACTGCCTGATGAAATATCCGTAATTTCGACGGTTAACTCTTCCCACCGAATAAATATCGAAGGCGGAAAAGAGATTTTAGCTATCACAAAAGCCATAAACCTTTTTGCGGATCATCACGAAACGCTGCAAAAAAATATAAAAGAAGAGATCAACAGAAAGAGAGCCGAGCTCGAAATAGAAAAAAATATGCTCGCATCATTTTTCGACGAACTTCCCCAAGGGATAATCGCGTGCAACACAGAAGGAGAGATAATTCTTTTCAACAAAAAAGCCAAAGTCATAGAGGCTCAAAACCATACCATCGGAATCGGAAGATCTATTTTCGATATTATGGATAAAGATATAATAACGAATGCGCTCTATGAAATAAACGTCAAAAAGCCTAAAAGACATGAAGCGGCATCTTCTTCTTTCATAGCCCTAAGCCCCGGCAATGTTGTGATAAAGGCGGACATCTCGCCGATAACGGATCGGCGTAACAACTTTGCCGGCTTTATCGTCGTTTTTTATAACATAGGAAAAGACTTTGAGCTTTACGCAAAAATCGACAACATCTTCAAATGCACCGGAAACGAGATTCTTTCTTGTCTCGACCAAATAAAAAAAGAGAACATGGTAATGCCGGAGATGGCGGCCATAGAAGAAAATTTAAAAAAATCAGAACAAGACTTTATAGAGAAGATAAAAGAGCGCCTGCCGTTTTTGGTGGTTTCAGACAGAGACATAATAACTACGGTCCAGAAAAAAGCCGGCGAAAAGCTGAACATATCGTTAAAGCCTCAATTCCCAGCGCATATAAACTGGATAAGGATCGAAACTTACTCTTTTATTTATGCTTTTTTATCCATTTTGACAATTTTAAAAAATAAGACTTTAAAAAAAGCGTTTAACTGCACGCTTTTTAAAGAGGATAATTTTCTGGCAATTTTTTTTCATATTCCGGATGCTGAAAAAAATTTGAATATTTTTAAAGACGAGAATCTTTTTTTAAAGCTGAAAGATTTTTTGAATTATCATGCGGCGCAAATCAGTTTAAGTTTTAATGAAAAGAGCGAAAAAGGGATAAAAATTCTGCTGCCGCTGGCAGAGATGAAAGAACCGGAGGGCTTGCGCAATATAGTGATTGCGCAAGATGCATACGAGCGGCCGGATTTTTTCGATTTCGACCTTTTTACAAAACGCAAATCCGACTCCAAATTAAATGAGATGCATTTAGAAGATATAGTTTATACGGTTTTAGATACGGAAACCACCGGCTTAGACACCCAAAATGACGAGATAATTTCCATAGGCGCGGTCAGAATCGTAAACGGCAGGATTTTAAACGGAGAAAAATTCAACCAGTTTATAGACCCGAAAATGAATATCCCACTGGAATCTGAAAAAATTCACGGCATAAACAATAAAATGGTTGAGGGAAAGCCGGATATAAAAGAAGTGCTGCCGCTTTTTTATAAATTTTCCGAAAATACGGTTTTGGTGGCGCACAATGCGGCATTCGACATGAAGATGTTTTCTATGAAAGAGGCCGAAACCGGAATAAAATTTGATAGCCCTCTTTTAGACACCCTCCTGCTTGCCTTAATAGTTTATCCCATGCACAAAAAACATGATATGGCGTCTATCGCGAACTTTGCCGGAGTCGATATCGTGGGACGCCACACGGCTATGGGGGATGCCTCGGCAACGGCCGAAATTTTTCTTAAGCTTATTCCGCTTCTTGCGAAAAAAGGTATTCACACGTTAAATGATGCGGTCGAAGCCTCCAAAAACACTTTATACTCAAAACTGAAATACTAAAAAGGTCTCTGGGAATTTATCGAGTACAAGCCGACCGGAAATTTTAACCGCAGGTATATATGGAATATCCCGAGGATTAAAATTCCCGGCCAACGAAGTAATCGGCAAAAGTTACGATTTTCTGTCGGGCACGAAACAAACCCGATGGAAAAACAAAGAATCTAACCCAAGGCCGATTGGATAATGCTTACCGCCTTTTCCACGGACAGGGTGCCTGTGTTTAAAATCAGGTCGTAACTGGCCGGGTCCTGGGTATCTGCATTAAAATATCGCCTGATAAAGGCCGTCCTGTTGGCATCGGTACTGATCATCATATTCTGGGCATCTTCCGCGTTCAACCCCTGGGCCTCCTGTACCACCTTCCGGCGTAAGGCAGCAGGGGCAACGATTCTCACCCTTAAGGCGTCAATGTTTTTTAAGGCAAAATTGGCTCCCCTGCCCAAAATAACGGCATTGCCGTGTCTACCGATTGTATTGAGCACCCGAAGCAGAATTTTTGAATACTCGTCCGGCCAGAGATGGTGTTCATGGACCAGCTCGGCAACCAGATCCTCGACGAAATTCATTCCTTTCTCATCAAGAGTTTCAAGCAGAACCTTAGAGTTTTGGGACGCCTCAATCATGCTTTCAACAATTTTATTGTGAAATAGATCAAAGCCCAACGCCTGGGAAAGCGCCTCAGCCACCTGCTGTCCACGACTGCCACATTCCCTTGAAATGGTAATCACATTGCAGGTCTCCACCGGTTCTAAGCCCTGCTTCTTTTGCATTTCCCACCGTTTGATTTGTTCATCGATAATTTTAAGAATGGACCTATTCATGAAACCCTCCTTTCCCGGGCATACCGGGGGTTAGATAAATCTACATTCGGGCTTGGCTTTAACTTCGTTCAGAATGCCTACAAATTTTGATGGATCAACTTCTGCTACATGTTGATATTTTATCAAATTTGATCTCTCATCTTATGAAATGACTAATAGTGGACGAAAATAGAACCAAGAGAACCAAGCCCCAGCATTCTCCTGAATGCTATTTATATAATAATCTTTGTTTACGATAAAATCAATTCTGGTTTTGCATGAATTGAATTAGGGCGATAAACCGACCAAAAAGGACAAGCATACAAAAATCAGGTTTTAAATTGATCCACTGATGTTTTCAGGGTTTTGGATATCTGGCTAAGCCGGTCCGCACTGGCGTTTATTTCCGAACTTCTGTCCGACATGCCAAGGGCTGCCTGGTGAAACTCGTCAATATCACCTGCAATTTTTTGAACTTTTTCGGAACTGTCCATTACATTATGGGTAACTTCTTGGATTCCCAGGGCTGCCTGGCTGACATTGTCGGCAATTTCACGCGTAGTGCCGGACTGTTTTTCCACACCGGTGGTGATGGTGTCGATCATGGAATTGACACTGTCAATGGCATTGCTGATTTCTGAGATTTCCGAAATGGCCTGACGGGTGGAGTCCTGAATGCGGATGACTTTTTCCTGAATTTCATCAGTGGCGTCTGCTGTTTGCTTTGCCAGGGTTTTGATTTCATTGGCCACCACGGCAAAGCCTCTGCCGCTTTCACCAGCGCGCGCGGCTTCAATTGTCGCGTTCAAGGAAAGCAAATTGGTTTGTTCGGAAATATCGTTTATGGTTTCAACCACACCTTCGATTTCCTGGGCACTGAGGTCAAGATTTTTAATGCTGTCGGTTGCTTTCTGGGTTCTGGCGACTGCGTATTGGCTGTTTTCACGGGTTTCTTCGGTGCTCTTGGCAATCTTTTCAATCATGGCGCTCATCTCTTCAGCCGCCGACGATACCATTTCAATATTACCGGAGGACTGTTCGGCTGCTGCGGCCGTTGAGGTCATATTGTCGCTCACGTCCACAGCCGCTGCTGCCACGGTATTGGACCGTTCGGTCATGATACCTGCGGCATCTGACATCTTTTTTGAAATTTCAAGAAGTTCGGCTGATGAAGTATTCTGCTTTTCAGAATTGTTTGCAATATCCCGAATAATTCCCTGCAATTTTTCAACAAAAGTATTGAACCACTTGGAAAGACTACCCAGTTCATCTGCAGACGTGATGCGTAACCTTTTGGTCAGGTCTCCGTCGCCTTCAGCCGCATCCTTCAGTCCACTGAGAACGTTGAAAATTGGTTTTTTGACCATTCTCTGTATGGCAATAAAAACCATGAAACTCATAATAAAAAGCAGAATAACCGATCCGGCAGTAGTAAAATACTTGAGTTTGGCGATGACCGTATTCAGGGCGCTGAGATCGTATGCAAGGGATAGGATGCCTCCGATTTCTCCCTTTTTCCAGGTCGGATGGCATCGGATACAGTCTGCAACAACGGGCTGGGGACCGAAAATGACGAGCTGGTTGTCAGATTTTTGCATAATTTGCATCTTTTCTTCCCTGATGCGGGACAATAATTCGTCCGGTAGGGGCTCTGCACTGTCCAGGGCATGGGATGACAGATCGATGACGCCTTTCCGGTCATAAAGATTGACCGCTATAACCCCGTTGATTTTCTTCTGGCGATGGAGCAGTGTTTGAAAATTTTTCATCTGGCCGCGTTCAAGGGACCCCTTCACGCCGTCTTCAAACGCATTGAACAGGGTGTGAACGGACTGATTGTAGGTCTGGCGCATTTGATTTTCCACAAACCGGTTTAAAAGGGTTACGGAAGCAGCAAGACAAATCAACAATACAATAACCACCGTGAGGATTATTTTATAGGTGATGGAGAGTCGGGCAAATGGATTGGATTTCATGACTTTTCTCCTGGAGTTCCGGAAATGGAGGCTTCAGCGTTCCGGTAAAAGGGGAAGTCTTTTTTTGCTGCAAACATGGGGGAGGCACAGCCGATACAGGGTGCATTGGCATCAATACACCAGGTCTGCCCACTGTTCCACCACCGGGTAGGGCAGTCTGCACAAGTGTCCGGTCCCAGACAGCCGAGTTTAAAAAGGCAACCTTTATCTCCCAGTTTTTCCGCAAAAATCTCCTGCTGAAAGTCATGGTACCGGGGGCATAATTCATGGACCTTCCGACTAAAAAAAGCAGCCGGCCGGGTGTCCTTGAGTTCCGGGAGCCCAATTTTTACCAGATGGACAATGGTCTTCCAGACCCAGTCCGGATGCACCGGACAGCCCGGAATTGAAATCAGGAGCGGTTTTTTATTAATTGTTTTGTAAAAATCATTCAGGCTGGCAGCGCCGGTCAGGTTGCCTTCCGCCGCCGGGATTCCTCCGTAAGAACTGCAGGTGCCGATGGCAACGGCACCGCTCATGGTTTCGGCGGCAGCACTCAGGTAGTCGGCAATGGGTTTTTTACCAATGACGCAGGCTTCGGGCATCCCCAGGGGGATAGACCCTTCGACAGCCAGAAAATAATCCCCGGCTTTTCCGCTGATATATGCGTCCAGCAGATCCAGGACCTGTTTTCCAGATGCAGCCGACAGATCTTGATGGTAGGCCAACTTGGAATATTGGGTGATCATGGCGACCGCACCAGGCGCTTCCGCCTGGAGCAGGGATACGGAACACCCGGTACACGATTGTGCCTGAAGGTAGATCAATTTGGGCACGGATTTGGGATCAACGGTTTTCAGGGCGGCGCTGACCATTGAAGGGAGCCCGGCAATGGGGAGGGAGGCACCGAGGCAGGCAGCCAGTTTTAAGAAATCTCGTCTGTTTATCATGGGGTTTTTTCTCCGAAGCTATGCGTATCACATGAGCCGGTGTACTATCAGTGCACTGCACAGGCCAGGCAGGGATCGAAAGAACGCACAATCCGGTTGGCCTCAATTTGTTGCCCAGGATTTTCAACCCAGGTGCCGATGAGAGCGGACTCCAATGCGCCGGGAGTACCGTTGTCATCTCTGGGAGAACAGTTCCATGTGGTCGGCACCACACATTCATAATGGTCGATCTTATGATTTTTGATCCGGATATAATGAAGCAGGGCGCCCCTGGATGCTTCGGTAAGGCCGAACCCTTCTCCGGCTTCCGGTATTTTTATCTCAGGTATAAATGGTGCCGACGGATTGATTTGTTCGGCCTGGTCCAGAAGAAAATCCGCAATTACGACGGCAGACACGGCGCGGCACAGGTGGCGGCCCAGAACCGAATTGAGTTGTTCCGGCCGAATGTCGGCTATGCCGGCGAACCGATCCACCAGTTGCTTGACGGTTTTATTGCCGCCTTGCAAGTAATCCACCAGTATCCTTGCCGCCGGTCCGACCTCCAGCATATGCCCGTCATACCGGGGGGCCTTTACCCAGGAATAGGCGCCTTTTTTGTGCGGGGCCGGTGTCAGGCGGCCCTGGGCGACCTTCAGACCGGATGGGGAGCTGTATTTGGCAAATTGAACATCTTCGGTAATGGCATCTAATTTTACCGGTTCAATTTTTCCGTCAAGAAGCACGCCGGGCGACAGGAGCCTGGGACTGTCCGGTTCCGGCCCAAAGGGAAGCAGGCCGTAGGACATGAAGCCGCCCTTACTTTGGCCGATATTCCAGTATTCGGGGAATGCGCCGGCAACGGCCAGAAGATCGGGCAGATACTTGTTATGGATAAAATGCTTAACGTCACGGATCAGTGCCTGATAAGACGATATGGCGTCAATGTCGGGCGGCCGGGTACAGCCGCCGGGAAAAATCCCCGTGGCATGGGGGAACTTGCCTCCGAAAATGGCAGATGCCCGGTTGGCTTTTTTCTGGATTTCAAGGGATTCAACATAATGCTTTAAAGCCGTGATATTGATGTCCGTATCCGTTACATAGGTTCCGGACAACCGGGGCAGAAAAGGCGCTGCCGGATGGGATTCACCACTGCCCAGCGCGTGGTTGACCCAGTCTCTCAACTGGGTCAAATCCTGATCTTTGCCGGTATAGCCCGTAATAGCGGTCACGTCGATAAAGTCAAGGGCAGAGAGCTGATAAAAATGCAAAAGATAATCGTATAAATGATTGGCACCCTGGATAAGGTTGTGAAGAATTCTGCCGTTTGGCGGTGTCCTAAGCTGGTAGGCTGCTTCCTGGGCATAAGAAGAGGCAATGGCATGGGCATACGGGCATACACCGCAAATCCTCTGGGTAATCTGCTGGGCGTCAAGGGGATCGCGTCCCAGCAGGAAGACTTCAAACCCCCTGAACATTTCCCCCATACTTTTTGCATCGGTGATGATATTATTTTCTACGGTAGTATTAATATTGAGGTGACCTTCAAGCCGGGTAACAGGGCCAATATCGATTTCCATGCTGCTCCTCTTTGAATTCGCGCTGTTTGTTTATGGTTGCCTGGCGCGACAACAATTAATCAATTATCGCCCTTCGGACTGGCAGTTAGTTATTAGGAATATGAAAATTCCCATACCATAAATTCATGCAATTTAAAATGTCGGGCAGAATAGATAATACACTGATTTATCTTACGATTGATTAAAACCGGTAAGAAAAATCAGGCTTGAGTCGACTTTTGACACACACCCTATTTGAGTGCACCATTATCCACCTTTTGCCGGACGACATCATTTTATGGACTCGATTATCAATAATTGGCGATAATTGTAATCTATGGTTTTGGGTTCGTCAACTTTATATGAAAGTTCCAATAAATTATTGAATTACTTTCATGCTTTGTTGTGGGCTGAGCCTGGGTGTTGATAGGCCAGATCAGCCCATGGCTGTTGATATGAAAGAACTGAACTAACTGCTTAGTTTCTTTCATGATTTGTTGTGGCCTAACCTCGGTGAGAGACCAGGTCGGCCATGGCCGTTATTTGAATGATTCCACTATTTTCTGGATTTCTTTTTGCGCGGCCTTTGAAAAATCTTTCAGCGTATTTTTTGCTTTAAACCAAACCAGTTCTGTTTGCGAAGCAAAGCCGAGAATAAATGATTTTTCGGGTAAAGCCTGGGAATCCGTATCTGACACTTGAAGTAAAAGAGAATTTTCATCCGCATAAAAGAGAGTGTCGGATTTAATTAAATCTTTATAATCGCTGTTTATGGCTATTGTTAAAATCAGCTTATTCTCTTTGCTAAGGTCTTGATCCAAAATTTTTCCGATTTCTATGCCTTTTGAATAAATCCTGGTATTTTCAACATTGGGATTATCTTCAAAGACGACGTAATAAAAATTTTTAGGCGAAAACATAGCGCAGTTTAGAAAAAAAGAGAGTACCAGCACCAAAATAAAAATTAATTTTCTATACATGAGGACCCCTTGAATTATTTTGTTGGACGAAAATTAAAATCAATTAATAACGGCTATCCTACAAAATCAAATTAAGAAAAACAACCCAAAACGAAGAAAGGCGCGTTGATTATGGATCAGGGCCTTTTTTTGAAACTTTACACCGACATAAAAAGCCGGTATAGTTTTATCCTTTTTCAGGTGAACAAAAGCCAGTTAGGACTGCCGATAATTAACAGACAGGGCACAGGATGAATCCCAAGGAAATTCCCATTAAAGATCTTCTTCCCCACAGGGACCGGATGCTTCTGATTGAACAGGTTCTTGAGGTGAACGAATCCTTAACCGTGTCCAGTGCCGTGGTGGCGGATCACTGGCCCCTTGTCTGCGCGGGATCGGCAAGCCCCATTGTCATGGTGGAACTGGCGGCCCAGACTGCCGGGATCAACAACAGCATCCACCGGTTGCAGACACGGGGAAAAAAAGACGGCACCATGGGATGGATTGCCGGTGTTAAATCCGCTGTTTTCCATATGGACAGCCTGCCTGTGGGTGCAACCCTTATCACCCGGACCCAGAACAGTTTCTCATTTGAAAATTTCAGGGAGGTTACCGGAACGATAACACTGGATAAAACCGTTGCCGCAGAAATAACGTTGCAACTCGTGTCGGCATAAAAGGCCGGGCCGCTTAGAAGAATCATTAAACGATGAAATAATAATAAATATAGGTTAGGATAATCTTTCCATGTCCCAGAAAATAGATACAAAAACCGCCGTCATCACAGGTGCAAGCCGCGGGATCGGCCAGGCCATAGCCATTGAACTTGCAGGACAAGGGTATTATACCTTTATAAATTACCACTCGGACAAAAACGGTGCAGCCCAGACCCTTGAACAGGTCCAGGCCGCCGGTTCCCAAGGGGAGATCATGCAGTTCGATGTGGCGAACAGGGAACAGTCCAAAGCCGCAATTGACAATATCGTGGGCCGGTGCGAAACCATTGATGTACTGGTAAATAATGCAGGGATTGTTGATGACGGTTTGTTCATCATGATGAAAGAAGAAAGCTGGGACAAGGTTATCCGAACCAGCCTTGACGGCTTTTACAATATGACAAAACCGATCCTGAAACGAATGGTTCGCCAGAAGCGGGGGTCTGTTGTCTCCATTGCATCGTTGTCCGGCCTGACAGGCAACCGGGGACAAGCCAATTACAGCGCCGCCAAAGCAGGACTCATCGGTGCCAGCCGCAGCATTGCATCCGAAGTGGCACGGCTTGGCATCCGAATCAATGTTGTGGCACCAGGGCTCATTGAAACCGATATGACCAAGGATTTGCCCATGGCCAATGTCAAAACCATGATTCCCATGGCCCGGGTGGGCCGCCCCGAAGAAGTGGCAGGGGTGGTAAAATTTTTGTGTTCAGATGACGCATCCTACGTCACCGGCCAGGTGATCTCCGTCAACGGCGGCATGTTCTAATGCTTATGGCAAAAAAAATTTTCCTGGGAACGGCGGCCACCGTCCTGATGGTGGTCATGATTTCAGTCGGCGCAAACGCAACATCCCTGGCGGATATCCAGGCGACGGCCGGAAACATCCGGTCAATCAGTGCCGATTTCATCCAGGAAAAGCACATGAAAATCCTGGTAAAACCCCTGGTTTCCAAAGGGATTATCCGTTTCCAAAGCCCGGACGCATTAAGGTTTGAATACCGGGAACCCATTAAAAATATCCTCATCATGCAGGGAAAAAGCGTTTCGCGCTATATCCACAGGGACAACACCTTTGTCCGGGACAATGCGGCGGCCATGGGCGCCATGACGGTTGTCATGGATGAAATCAGCCAATGGCTGAAAGGGGATTTCAACACCAGCGTTTTCAATGCGACCATTGAGGAGACGCCGGAACCCGGCAGAATCATCCTGGTGCCAAAGGACAAGGCCATGACTCATTTTATCCAGGACATCGTTTTGGTGCTGTCCGAACAGCCTGGCGTTTTTAAAGAGGTCATTATCCGGGAAAGCCAAGATTCTTACACCCGTCTTCGATTTGATACGGTGCAACTCAATGAAAACATTAACCCAGACGTGTTTGCAGCCCCGAAATGAGACGGAAAACAGCACTGAAATATCTCTTTGTATTTATTTTTTTAATTGGCGCAGGGTGCGCGGGTCTACCGCCTATTATCCCCCTGGACCATTCCCCTACCCCGGATGAGCAAAGCCTTTCCCACGAGTTGAACGACCTGTTCCCCACCGATCCGTTCCAGTTTGTCCACGCCATAGAGTTAACCATGCCGGGTAGCCATTCGGCCATGCTCATGGGCGTTGTAAATATCCATCCCCGGCACCGGGCCATCCATTGCGTGATCATGACCCTGGAGGGACTGGTTCTTTTTGAAGCGGACCACACCAGTAAAGCGTTCACAATTCACCGGGCCGTTCCCCCCTTTGACAGCCAGGCACTTGCCCGGGGTCTGGTATCGGACATTGAGCTTATTTTTTTCAGCCCCCGGGGCAAACTTGACGCCTGGGGAAAGCTTGAAAATAAAGATAAAATTTTAAGGTTTTCAGAAGCTGACGGTAAAACAATAGATATTACCATCTCCCCGGACAGGACCCTTTGGACCCAGAACGTAAGAACCCACAGCCATCGGCTCAAACGCAGTGTTAAGTATCTATTTTCCCAACCCCAAACGGCAACAAACAACCAGCGCTTTGTTTTTCCAAAGTCTATAACCTTGACGGCGGCATTTCCATCACGATACACTTTAACCATGACCCTGACAGACGCAAATTTAATTTCCGACACCAACCCCTGCGGTGACAATAAATGAAGCTGAAACTGATTTATCCCAAATGGACAAAACTTGACCGGCAGACCGAATTTCATCTGCCCCCCCATGGACCTGTTGTGTTTGCAGCAGCCCTGCCCGATTATATCGATGTCGAATTTATCGATGAGAATGTCCAGACCATTGACTATGACGAACAGGTGGACGTGGTTGCGCTCTCCATGATGCTGACCATCCAGGTCAACCGCGGCATTGCCATTGCAAAAAAGTTCCGGGCCAAAGGTATTCCGGTCATTGCCGGGGGCATTGCCACCATGCTCCATGCAGAACAGATGACCGGCCAGGTGGATGCCGTATTTCTTGGAGAAGCAGAAGGCCGCATGGAAAAGCTCTTTGACGACCTTACAAAAAACCGCCTGGCCCCGGTGTACGATTATCTGTCATCACAGCCGCCCATTGAGATGGTGGGACCGGCCAGACGGGATATTCTTGACCGGGACCTGTATAACTACAAAGGGGTGCAGATGGTGGATCTGGTCCATGCCTCCCGGGGATGCCGGTTTAACTGCTACCCCTGTGCCGTGGCCTACCTCGGGGGACGCAAATTCAGGCCCAGACCCATTGACAAAACCATTGAAGAGCTGGCCGGTATTGACAACAACCGCCTCTTTATCGTGGACAACTCCCTGGCCCAGGACAAGCAATGGGAACTGGACCTTTTCCGGGAGATGATCCCGTTAAAGAAAAAATGGTGCTGCCACCCCATTGAAGACGACCCCAAGGTGCTGGACCTGGCAGCCCAGGCAGGCGCCTGGTATGTTTACCAGGCCGTGTTCGACACCTCGGATTTAATCCGGGAAAGGATCAAACGGTACCATGACCACGGCATCGGTGTGGAGGGGACCATCCTTCTGGGCCTTGACCACCACACCGAAGACTCCATCAAACGACTGGTTGACTTTCTTTTGGAAATTGATCTGGACCTGGCGGAATTTACGGTTCTGACGCCCTTCCCCCATACCCGGGCATGGGACGAGCTGAACCGCCAAAATAGAATTCTATCCTATGATTGGGATGAGTATTCAGCGGACAAGGTGGTGTATCAGCCCAAAAACATGGCCCCGGAACGCCTCCAGGGACTGCTCCAATATGCCTGGGATTCCTTTTACCAGGATGAACCCCAGAACATCAAAATGTACAAGCTGTTAAAAACGGTCATCCAAAAGGAAAAAGCGGACAACACCTATCGTCCCAGGAACCGGAACCTTGTGGGCTCCGCGTTTGGGCGGCCTGCAGGTCAACAAAACTGAGATCCGTTACAGGGAAACCAACGCAATCTTATTCGAATAACGTTAAAAAATTGGTATTATCCAGTTAAGATCAATTATTATTTAACCTTGCCTCGACTGTAAATCTATTAAACGTTGAAAGATATACGGAACCACACATTATATTGTTATGCAGTAAACCATGTCGTAAACTGAACACAATAGTGAGGATTTATGAGCACAATTGAGTTTCACTTGTTTAGAATAAAATTTATCAAACCAAAACAAATGCTACTGTTCAACAACGACTGGACACCGTCGCAAATATTCAAATATTTGATAGATGAAAAGCCTTCATTAGAATTAAAAAAGGATAATATTTGGCATATTGGAAATCTTAAATTAATAGATGAATCAGGAG
>Ga0193962_1000866_pt1 | contig 14176 bp, 18 predicted proteins | sample FB_5_MG_FD_140335 | JGI IMG/M metagenome (GOLD analysis project Ga0193962, IMG submission 140335) | Microbial mat bacterial communities from the Broadkill River, Lewes, Delaware, United States - FB_5_MG | ecosystem: Environmental > Aquatic > Freshwater > River > Microbial mats | place: USA...
CCATTTCAAAATCACCACCTTTTACAGGAGAACGGGGCAAGGAAAACATTATACTAAAAGATAATGATGTTCAGTTGTTGCAAGAAAAAGCACACTTAAAGCTTTAATGGACTTAAAAAGCTTTTGGAGATATATTTGGAGGTGTTGAGTTTGACTAAGCAGAAACCATCAGAAGAGGTTTTGGATAAGTTGGTGGTTTGGGGTGAGGTGAAGAGTTTGAAAGTGATTGTTAAGAAGATAATACTAATATAAACAAGTATGGCTTGTAAAAATTTTATACAGTAAGTCCAATTAATATAAAAAAGGAAAAATATATGCAACTAGAAAAACTTCATCGTTTTTATAGAACTATCAAGAGAGTGTTTGGGAGATGAAATGGTGAATATGGCACTAGAATTTATGATTTTAATCTATGTCTCTTATGCTATAATACCCCTTTAAGTAGGATTTTAAAGGATAAATTATGTTGACTATAGGTTTGAAAGAGTTGAAAAATAATCCATCTATCTTGGCTAAAGGTGTAGAAGATAAAGATGAGTATCTTTTTATATCTAAAAGAGGAAAGCCTATAGCTCTTGCTATGGGGTTAGATAATGAGGTATTTTAGCATGGGTTTAAAAAGTGGGTGCTTATAAAAGCTTACGAAAAAGGTGACTTATCTTTGGGGCAACTTTCAAAATCTCTTGATAAATCCTATTTAGACACTATGCAGATGTTAAGTGTTTTGGGAATAGCAGTTATAGATAGGGTATAATTTTAGATAGATTAAAAAAGGAGATTACCCATAGAAGAGCTAACTATAATTATACTGATTTTGATTTTTTTTGAGATATTTGAGATGTCTTGGCAAAAATCACCCACGATAGAGCAGACTATATTAAAGCTTAATGGATATTATCAAAAGAGTATATTTATATTTTTTTTGATGCATCCATCTTTCTATTTTGTGTTGCTTATTATTATGGCTACCAAAGTATTTAACTTTTGGATGATTGCTATTTTGTTTCTAAAGACTATAGATATATTTACTAAAATCAAATTGATAAAACTACACAAAAGTGAGAGTATGGATGAGAAGATGAGAGAGCTGATTAAAGCTCCACTAAACCAATGGCTATTTTTCTCTGGAGTAGGGTTATATCCATTTTTACTCTTTTATGGTCTGATTTAAGGCTCTTTCATTAAGTTTTTGGATAAAAGATAGTTATAAAAAGAATAGGATAAAAATGGCAGATATATTTACAGTTCAAAAAGAGATGAAACTACTAGAGTTTCTTTTTATAAATCTTGTTGGTTGGTCAAAAAAGAGTCAAGATAATAGACCCTAGGACAAAAGAGTCTTTGGAGTTTGAAATAGATGCACCAAAAGATTTTTATGGGCTTTTGTAGAGTTTATTAAGCAGACTTTACTTCTCTTTTGATAACGCTCTTTTCTAATGTATAATTCGTGTTTAATACAAAAATCCAAATAACCAAAGAGGGACTTTATTGCCAAAACCACTCTCTATATTATCAGCTACTACAAAAGAGTTTGGTATATCTTTGATTTGTGAGAATTTTTTATTTTTTCCACCTACTTCAAATATATATTTATCATCGATTAAAAAATCTCCATTAGATGGTATGGTCACATCATAAGAGAGTTGTAGTTGGTTTGCAAAAAATGTCTCTCTAATTGTGCCTATCTTAATATCTTTGCAATAGGCATAGTTTAGATTTGTATTGTTTAGATATATCTTATCAGGCTTTAAAAAGATATTATCTCCTTTGCTTTTGGAGCGTAAGATATTAAATATCTTGCCTCTGTGAAGATAGTTTAAATATAGATATAGAGTATCTCTATCGGTGGAGAGTTTATTACTTAACTGAGTGATATTAATCTTAAAGGGTTCAGATTGACAGATGAGTGTGGTTAATTTTTTGAGATTGATAATATTTTGATATTTAATCGTAAATATAGAGGGTATATCTATCTCTATAACTGTATTGATAGTCTCTCTTAGTTTGATACTATAAGCACTCTCCTCTTCAAAGTAGAAAGGATAAAAACCATATTTCAGATACTCTTCCCAATACTCCAATGGGTTGAGTTTTTGTTTGAGTTTATAAGAGATTTCTAAATGATTGTTTAAAATATCTTCTAGTGAATAAGAGTCTAATATAATACCTAGCTTTATCTCCAAAAACTCTCTAAAAGATAGACCATTCATTCTATAAATAACTGCTCTTCTACTCAAATCTGCTTTGGCGTGTTCTAGTTCGATAGCCGAAGAGCCTGAGAAGATAACTTTTAGATTTAACATATCATAAATCTGTTTTAGCTCTTTTTCAAAATCTTTATATTTATGTATCTCATCTATAGCCAAAACCTCTCCCCCAAGAGAAGAGAACTCTTTGGCTATACTCAAAAGTGAATATTGAGATATTTCGATATTATCAGCTGAGATATAGAGTTTTTTGTGCAGAGGTATATCAATGGCTTTGAGATATTGAAGTATATATGTAGTCTTACCCACACCTCTAGCACCAATAATACCTATGAGTCTATTGTTATGATTTATCTCTTTATAGATATATCGTCTGTAGTCACTATGTTGATTGTTGAGATAATCTAAAAAAGTATTTTGTAGTGCTTCTATCATATATAATCCTAAAGTTTCTCTAATTATATAGGTTTAAACCTTTGATTAACTATTAATTTCTTAGGTTAGAACCTAAATTAAATCTTTATACTCTATTCTATTTTGGCTATAGAATATTAACATTCAATTAACCTCATAGAAGTATAATCTTTAGATAAAAAATGTAGGAGAATACTTTGAGTCAAATCATACAAAATATCAAAACAGAAATTTCTAAAGTATTAGTTGGTCAAGATAAGATGGTTGAGGGTCTCTTGACAGGCTTATTGTGTCGTGGTCATATCTTACTTGAAGGTGTCCCTGGTTTAGCCAAGACTACAGCAGTCAATGCACTTGCCAAGACTCTGGGTTTAAAATTTAATAGAGTTCAATTTACTCCCGATTTACTCCCCTCTGACATAATAGGTACAGAGATTTATGACCCCTCTAAAAATAGCTTCAAAATCAAACAAGGTCCTGTATTTACCAATCTACTTCTAGCAGATGAGATAAACAGAGCCCCTGCAAAGGTACAATCGGCTCTACTTGAAGTGATGCAGGAGAGACAAGTTACTATTGGTGATGAGAGCTTCAAGCTAGATTTACCATTTTTGGTAATGGCTACTCAAAACCCAGTAGAACAAGAGGGGGCTTATGAGCTTCCTGAGGCTCAACTAGATAGATTTATGATGAAAGTTGTGGTGGGATACAACACCAAAGAGGAGGAGTTAGAGATAGCTCGTCGTGTAGCCAATAATACCTTTGAGAAGATAGAGCAAGTAGCTTCTTTAGAGGATTTGGAGACTATTCGTAATGAGGCTTTATCTGTGCATATAGATGAAGAGGTAGAGAAGTATATTATCGAGCTAGTCTCAGCTACAAGAGACCCCAAAGCTTATGGATTAGATGAGCTTTCTCACTATATAGAGTTTGGGGCGAGTCCTCGTGCTAGTATCGATATGTACAAAGCAGTTCGTGCTATAGCCTATCTGAAGGGGCAAGATTTTGTATCTCCTATGGAGGTGGCATATATAGCCAAAGAGATTTTGCGTCACCGTATTATATTATCTTATGAAGCACAAGCAGAAGAGATAACACAAGATGATATTATAGAGAAGATATTAGCTGTTGTTCCAATACCATAGGACAATATTATGAACAAGATAGTCAAAAAAATAGTTCTAAAGACCAAAAAGCAAGTCTATGGAGATATGCTCGGAAACAACGCCTCTGCTTTTCAGGGTGAGGGTTTTGAGTTCTCAGAGCTTCGTGAGTATGTTTATGGTGATGATGTCCGAAAGATAGACTGGAAAACCACTGCCAAACTAGGCAAACCATTTATCAAAATATACAAAGAGGAGAGAGAGCTAAATGTAGTAGTCGTCTCTATGCTTAGTGGCTCTACCTATTTTGGTACAGTGAAACAAAAAGTTGATGTAATCGCCGAAGTGGTATCTATATTGGGCTTTTCGGCTATCAAAAATAGTGACCTGTTTTCTCATATTATCTTTGCAGATAGACTATATCAGAGGACAAAACCTACCAAAAAGCACTTCGCAGTTCATAAGGCTGTAGAGGATATAGTAGATTTCAAAACTCTAGGCAAAGAGGCGAACTTCGATGCTCTTATAGAGACACTCCATAATCGCCTCAAGAAAAAAGCTCTTATATTTATAGTCTCTGATTTTGTTGGAGATATTGACCTCAATCTACTCTCCAAAAAGCATGATGTATTTGCTGTAATGGTGAGGGATAGATTTGAAGAAAATCCAAAATCTTTGGGTTATTTGAGGCTTGTAGATATGGAGACTAGGCAGGATTTTGAGAGTAATATAGATGATAATCTACTATCAAAATATAAAAAATCTCTACACGATAATGATGAGAAGCTCTATAAACAGTTTAGAAAGCAAGGCATTAGGTTTAGTAAAATCTATACAGATGAAGAGCCTATACTCAAACTAATGAAGAGCATGAGAAGATGATATGGAGGAGATAGTATGGAAGAGCTAAAAGATATAAAACCTCTACTAGAGATACCAGATATTAGTTACTATATCTACTGGGGACTTATCGGTTTTGGTATAACTCTCCTTGTGGCTATTTTGTTTTTTGTCATCAAGAAAATATGGCAAAGCAGAAAGATAAATCTAGCCAAAGGGTATCTAAGAGAGCTCAAAAGTATAGATTGGAAAGATACAAAACAATCAGCCTACAAAGCGACTCACTATGCAAGGCTTTTGGCTACTGATGATAGAAAAATAGAGCTTTTCTCTCAACTAGAAGAGATGCTAGAGAAGTATAAATACAAAAAAGAGGTGGATGAATTGGATGCAGATACACAAGCCAAATTTGACCTCTATGTGCAGGTAGCAGATGGACGGATTTAATTTTCAATACCCATATCTATTGGGGCTAATTTTACTTTTTATAATATGTGCCAAGTGGTGCAAAGAGAGAGGAAGAGCGATATTTTTTCCTCATGTGCAGAGACTAATGGTAGATAATAGTCCAAAGACATCATATCTATCATGGCTTAAGTGGATTGGTATTATATCTGCTATTATAGCCTTAGCATCTCCTGTGATTACCAAGAGCTACTCTGATTCCAAAAAAGAGGGTAGAGATATAGTGCTGATACTAGACTCTAGTGACTCTATGCGTCAGATGGGTTTTGACCCCAATGATATAATGAGAACTAAGTTTGATGCAGTCAAAGAGGTGGTAGCTGACTTTATCCAAAAACGAAAAGATGACCGTATAGGTATGGTCACTTTTGCTGATATTGCTTTTATCTCTTCACCTTTGACATTTGAGAAGAAGTTTTTGACAAATATCACAAAGATGCAGAGATTAGGAGTAGCAGGGAAAAGAACGGCTATAAACGATGCTATAGTACAGAGTTACAATCTTTTGAGTAAGAGTAAGTCTAAGTCCAAAATAGCGATACTCCTAACTGATGGTATAGATAATATGAGTATAGTCACATCAGGAGATGTGATAAATATGATAAAAAAGCATGATATTAAACTCTATGCTATCGGTATAGGTAATGATGGTGACTATAACGCTATGTATCTACAAGATTTGGCAAAAGCAGGTAAAGGGATGGCATTTGGTGCTATTGATGTAGATGGGCTATCTAGGATATATGACCAGATAGACAAGCTAGAGGTGACAAAGATAAATAATAAAAAAGTGGTATTAAACAGATACCTATATATCTATCCTCTATTTATATCTATATTATCTTTGCTTCTCTTTTTATATTTTAGAAACAGTAGGGGGATAAGATGAGTTTTGTAAATCCACAATTCTTTTGGGTATTGATACTACCTTTTGTTATCTTTGTTTTTCTACTCTCTACAAACAAAGATAATCTATCACGAATATTTGATGAGAAGGTACTAAAGAGGCTTAGTGCCACAGAGGATAGCCTACCGATGGTTATCCGTAATCTATTGATACTTTTGGCTATATTTTTGATGATAGTAGCTATAGCGAGACCTGTAGTAGAAAAAGCAGACAAAGTCGTAGCAGTAGAGGGTCTTACTATCCTTACAGCCCTTGATATATCAGGGTCTATGAGAACCAAAGATATATACCCAAACCGTTTGGAGTTTGCCAAAAAGAAGATGAGTCAATTTTTTGACGCGATGCCTACTGACAATATCGGTGTGATGGCATTTGCATATAGCCCTTTTGTCTTAGCTCCATTCTCTAGTGACAAAGAGACTCTAAAGATGATAATAAGTGGAGTTGATGACTCATATATCAATATGGGTTCAACTGATTTTAATGCCCTTGGATATATGGCAAACAATCTACTTGAAGAGAAGAAACCAAAGATATTGGTACTATTCTCAGATGGTGGAGATGAAGAGGCTCTCAAAGGTTTAGATGCGATACTCAAAGAGAATAATATAGAGCTATTTGTAGTCTTAGTAGGTACTGCAAAAGGTGCACCTGTAATAGATGAAAATGGTAAACCAATAAACCTAGATGATGGTACAGTAGCGATAACTCAAAGAAATGATGCACTAGGTAAATTAGCTCAAAAGAGTGGTGGGGCATCTGTAATCGCCACTAATGGTAAAGCAGATATAGCCCAGTTGGTATCTGTAATCAAAGGTAAGTACAAAAAGAAAAAACATGGCGAGGTGACTATCAAAGATAGAGAGGAGTATTTCTACTATCCTTTAGGATTGGGATTACTATTTCTATTGATAGGATTTAGCTCACTACCCAAAAGAAGAGAGAAAATCAAAGAGGAGATAAGAGTATGAGAAGTATAAAAAGCATCATAGTCTTACTACTACTATCTTCCATATTCTCCTATGGAGGATTGAAAGATTTTGAGACTATAGATAGAGCCAATAGTGCATACCAAGCCAAAGAGTATGCAAAGAGTGTAGAGCTACTAGAGAGTATAGATACCCACTCACCTCAAAAAGAGTACGATATAGGTAATGCACTATATAAAGACAAAAAATATGATGAGGCTATAAATGCTTATGAGAAGGCAGAGGGTGTAGATGAGCTATCAAGACAATACAATATAGGCAATAGCTACTTCAAACAAAAGAAGCTAGATGAGGCTATAGAGTCTTATGAAAAAGCCCTAAAAGTTAGAGATGATGAAGATGTTAAGTTTAATCTAAATCTAGCCAAAAAAGAGAAGAAAAAAGAAGAAGAGAAGAAGAAACAACAAAAGGGCGAAGATAAAGATAAAAAGAAAGATAAAAAAGATAAGAAGAAAGAGGAGAAGAAAAAAGACGAAAAGAAGAAACAAAAAGATAAAAAAGAGGATAAAGATAACCAAAAAGATAAAAAAGATAGCAAAAAGAATGAGGGTGATACCAAAAAGAACGATAAGAAAAAAGACCAAAAACAAAAAGAAGAGAAAAAAGAGGATAAAGAGAAGAAAAAAGAGGATAAAGATAGCAAACAAGATAAAGAGGGTCAAGCTAACGAGAAGAGCAAATCTGGTAAAAATGCAAAAGACAAAAAAGATGAGAAGAGACCAAAACAGACTCCCAAAAAGAGTGAGATGACCAAAGAGGAAAAAGAGAAAGAGCAAGAGATTAAGCGTCTTATGAAGAAGATGGGACAGAAAAAGACACCTACTATGATGTACAAGATGGGTGAGCCTAAAAAAGGTGAGAGGAGTAAATATGCAAGACCTTGGTAAGAGAGATATAATGGTTAAGATAGTAACTATATTGATATTGAGTATATCATCTATATATGCTAATAGTGTAAAAGCAACCGTATCCAACACTATATTGGTAGAGGGTAATAGTGTCAATTTACAGATTAAAGCTATAGGAGATAAGATAGTATTTCCACAGATTAGAGAGGTAGCTGGTAATATGATAACTAGCACTTCACAGAGTTCTAATACCTCTTTTACCTTTGGTATGAATGGTAAAACTTATGAGACATCTACTACCAAATATATAACATTTATTCCCACCAAAGATATAACTATACCATCATATAGAGTCAAGATAGATGGCAAAGATTACCACACCAAACCTATAGATATAAAACTAATCAAAACCAAAAAAGCCAAACAACAGGGCAAGGCTCTATTTATGCTAGAGCTAAACAGTACAAAAAGCCAAGTAAGTGTAGGTGAGTCATTTACAGTAACTCTATACTTCTCTCTCAAAAAGGGAGTAAGACTCTCTCAAAACATCCAATACACTCCCCCTGGGTTCGCAGGATTTTTGGTAAAAGAGGGTTCAAAACCCAAAGAGTACCAAGAGGGTGAGTATCAGATACAAGAGCTCAAATATATCCTAACAGCAATCACAGAGGGTAACTTCACTATCAAACCAGCCCAAGCCAAAATAGGCGTACAAGATAGGATGAGAAAAGATATGTTTGGTATGATGTTTGGTACACAGTGGAAAGAGACAGTATCAAACCTAATAAATATAGAAGTCCTACCACAAGCAGAAAATAGTGATATGATAGGAGACTATGAAGTCCAAACAACTATAGACAACAAAAGCGTAAAAGCAAATAAACCTGTAAATCTAACTATCAATATCAAAGGAAAAGGAAACTTAGAGACCTTTGAGTTCCCCAAATATGAGATAGATGGAGTGACGATATATAGCAATGATGCCCAAATAGAGACTACAGTAGTAGGTGATGGACTAGAGAGTAGCTACACCAAAAGTTTCGCATTTATATCAGATAGAGACTTTAGCATACCAAAAGTAGATTTAACTACCCTAACCTCAGAGGGCAAACTAAAAGCTCTAACTATAGACTCAGTGGATATAAAAGTAGAACAGACTCCACAAACAAGCGTAGATAAAAACAAAGGTGTAGTAAAGACAGAGATAGCCCCTGTAGTACCAGTAGCACCAAAAGAGAAAATCGTAGAGAAGATAGTAGAGGTACAAGTAGGAGGAGTAGAGTGGTGGATGCTAATAGTAGCATTCGTAGCTGGTATGCTAGTAGTAATAATATGGATTAATCTACCAACATTTAAAAGAGACAAAAAATATACAAACGACCAAGCGTTGAAACTACTATACAGCAAAATAGGCGAAGATGAAAAAGTAGAAGAGATGGTACGCAAACTATACGCCCGTAAAAATGGAGATAAAACTGTAAAAATAGACAAAAAAGAGTTGAAGGCTATGGTGGATATTTGGGGGTGATTTGGTTCACTCCCACAAATGAACTATATGAATACTATTAGATATAATCCAATTAAAAAAGAGAAAAATATGGCAGAGTTTAAAAAATTAACAACTACAGATGATATAAAAGAGATAATACAATCAGCTTTTGATACCACACTAGATATATCAGGAGATTGGGGTTATACTCTTGAAAATGCTACTACTATATCATCTACCGATGGTATCCCCAAAGCACTATTTGAACACAAACTATCATCTATGAGAGCCTATATAGAGATGAATATGACTCTACCCAAAGAGGATAGATACGGTAGTATCAATATAAACGAACTAGATAGAGAAGAGATAAAAAAAGATAACAGAGTATATGACAAAGTGACTTATGAGATAAGTGCTATGAGAGAAGATAGATACGCCTCATTTATAGAAGAGTACAAAGATGGTTATGGCAAAGATTGGTTTGATATGGATGAACACTTTAGAAATAGAAAATTAGCTACTCTAATACGAAAAGAGGTCTATTGGTTTGATGTGAGTGATATATAATCTATCCACTCACCAAATCCACATAGAGTTTCTCAACCTTGACTCTTGCCCATTGATGATTGCTATTTCGTAAAAACTTAAGGCATGATTTGATACTTGGTTCATAATTAAAGCAGTTGATTTTAATCTTTCTATCTAACTCTTCATATCCATAATGCTCAACAAGTGTGATTAAAATAGCTTCTAGTTTTATCCCATGTAGGGGGTTGTTTTGATGGTTCATATTTGATTTTCCTTTAAGAGTTCTCTTCTATCTCTGTTACTCTATCCTCTTGAGGGAAAAGAGCCAAATCTCGTATATTTTTTTGGATAGTAATAGCAGAAAATAGACTTAATATAAATGACATCGCATAAAATCCTTTTTCACTAGGTAACATCGTACTATTCCATACCCCTATACCCAAAAGCAAGATACTAATCATAAGAGAAAACCAAGATAATCCATAATAGATATTAGTCACACTAATACCATCCATCCTATCACGAACATTTTTTTGTAAAGATATAGCAGAAAAAAGCCCATAGAGTAGTACCGTAAAGTAGTAACCCTTTTCACTAAGCCCCAAATCAGAGTTCCAAAGACCTATAAGATAAGCACCCATACCAACAAAGAGTGAAATCCAAGATGCCCCTACAAAAGCCCCCGTAGGCTTTTGACATTTAATATGTGTATGATTCATTTTTTCTCCTTATTCTGTTTCATATACTCTAAAAGTTTCTCTTTTTTTGAGATAGAGATATTATAGCATAAGTGATATTCTTACTAGTACCATATCTCCTAACATCCACACCATAATATTTATAATTTTATAGAGTTCTCGCAGTTTGGGGGAATATGTGCTAAACAAAAATCTCATCTAGTATAGTATTGACATACTCATTGGCTTTAAATACTATTAAATCTTTGGGTTGTTCTCCTGTACCTATATAGAATATCGGCATTTGAAGTTCATCGGCGATACTTAGCACAGAGCCACCTTTGGCTGTGCCATCTAGCTTGGTGATGATTATTCCATCTACTCCTATCATCTCATTAAACGCTTTGGCTTGATTTATAGAGGAGCTTCCTTGTGTACCATCAAGCACCAACATCTTACGGTGAGGTGAATTTGGTAGAGCCTTAGAGGCTGTTCGCGTCATCTTCTTTAGCTCTTCGCTTAGGTTTGGTTGGGTGTGGAGTCGTCCTGCTGTGTCTATTATGATATTATCAAACCCTTTGGCTACTCCTGAGCTAATGGCATCATATACTACAGATGAGGGGTCGTGACCTTGTTTGGTGGATACTATTGGAATATCTAGCTTCACACTCCATCTTGTAAGTTGCTCTATCGCTGCTGCTCTAAATGTATCACCAGCTCCTAGAAGTACCTTTTTGCCCTCTTGTTTGTATCTATAGGCTAGTTTGGATATTGTAGTGGTTTTACCTGCTCCATTGACTCCGATTATCATCTCTACAAATGGCTTTGCTTCGCTATTTTTGAAGTCGGCTTTATATTGAAAGACAGAGATAAGTGAGTTAAATGCTTGGACTCTATTTACATCTTCACCCAGAGGCTCTAGTAGTCTCTCGACCAAATCATAATGGACATCTGCTTCTAATAGAATATCCTCAAACTCATCTTTGGGGATATTTTTGCGTTTTTTGGGTGCTATATCGTGTATAGCTTTTGTAGTTTTACCCAATACTTTTTTGAAATAATTAAACATAGTCTCTACCTTATTATCACTTTTTGAAGTGCTTGTTTTATTGATGGTATCTTACTATAATTATACTAATTATTGGGTATCAAATGCCTCATCTACCAAATGACATATAGTATGTCCAAATAGTATGTGCATCTCTTGTATTCGTGGAGTGTTATCTGAGGGAACTATTAGGTTTATATCACATACTCCACTCATACCTCCACCACCTCTACCTGAGAAGCCTATGCTCTCACACCCCATCTCTTTGGCTAGTTTAAGAGCAGATATTACATTAGCAGAGTTTCCACTTGTGGATATACCGATGAGTACATCTCCCTTTTGTGCTAGTGCCTCTACTTGTCTATCAAATACTCTATCATATCCATAGTCATTACCTATAGCTGTGAGTGCTGATGTATCTGTAGTGAGGGCAATTCCTGCTAATGCTTTTCTCTCAGTTTTGTATCTGCCTGTTAGCTCTGCTGATATGTGTTGGGCATCAGAGGCCGAACCACCATTACCACATAGGAGTATCTTGTTTCCTCTCTTTAGAGCATCTATTACGATAGAGGAGGCTTTTGCCAAATCATCCTCCATCGTGCCTATGACGGCTTGTATAGTCTCTAGGTGTAGATTAAATTCACTTTTGATAGTATCTCTCATAATATACCTTTGTTTATTTGCAGATATTGTACCATTTTTTCTATAGTATCAAAAGATAAAGATGCACCTTTGATACTCTCATCTCCTATAGCTACACTCATACCTATAGAGGCGTTGTGTGCGAGGTCTATATCGCTCTGCTTATCTCCTATCATCCACGAGAGGTCTAAATCTATATCATAAATCCCCAACGCTTTCTCTATCATACCAGTTTTGGGTTTTCTACAGTTACACTCCTCCTCTGGTGCGTGAGGACAGTGAAATATATCTGTAATGACAATCTCTTTTTGGGCAAATCTCTCTAGCATCCATTTAGAAAGTATATCAAAATCCTCTTGGGTATAGTATCCTCTACCTATTCCTGATTGATTGGTAACTACTATTATAGTATAACCCTTAGAGTAAAATAGCTCAACCAAATCAAAAATAGTAGGGACAAACTCAAAGTTTTCTATCTTGTAGGTGTAACCATAATCTATATTAATTATACCATCACGGTCAAGGAAAAGTGTTTTTAAAGCTATAATAAATCCTTTATGATATTATATTTTCATATTATACAAGGATTTTTTTATGATAAGAGTTTTGATACGGTTTTTGAGATATTTTTTTATATTTTTGATACCCTTAGCAGTAGTTTGGGCAATATACTTTTTTGTTTATGGCAACTTTCACAAAGTAGATAGAGATCTCTATCGCTCTGCTCAACTCTTTTCGTTTAATATGCCATATTATATAAAAACTCATAATATCAAATCTATCCTAAACCTAAGAGGAGAGGATAGAGATGAGTGGTACACAGATGAGATAGCCTTTGCTAGAGATAATAACATCACTCATTATAATTTTGGTATCCCTGATAGAAGAGTTATACCAAAAGCCAATATGGATAAAATAGTAGAGATTATCAAAAATGCACCCAAACCTATACTAATACACTGTAAGATGGGGGCTGATAGGACATCTCTAGTATCGGCTCTATATCTATATGCTATCAAAAATGATAAAGATGCAAAGAGGGAAATATCTATATTATATGGACATTTCCCATGGCTTGGGTCAAAAACAGATGCTATGGATGAGAGTTTTGAGAACTTTATAGCTAAATAGAGCTATCTCTCTACATCCCTGGTATTCTAGGGATTTTGCCGAGTTTGGAGTTGCGACAATACCAACCCCACCCTTTTTTCATCCAGTGTCCTATGATTGGTAGAGGTATCATTTTGGCACTCTTATCACTTCTATAGACAAACCCTGCTCCATCTCCTGTATCCATTACACATAGTATATTGATATGTTCTGCGTAACTCTTTTTACCATCTTTGCCATGAGCTTTTTGGGATATATTATAGGCTGTATTTCTAGCCATCACTTCAGCTACATGACCCTGTTTGGCTCTCCACGAAGCACCCATCAAAGAGGCACTATCGCCAACTGCAAATATATCTTTGAACCCCTCTACCTCATTGTACTCATCTGTGATGACAAATCCAGCATCACTAAGTGGTACTCCTGAGGCTTTGAGTATATGGTGTCCACTACCTGCTGATATGAACATAGTCAAATCACTCTCTATACTCTCACCATCTTCAAACTCTATGCCTTTGGGTGTGAAGTTGGTGATTTTTGAGCCGACTTTTTTGTGGATACTCTTCATAGTAAACATCTTATCCATCATAACCATAGCTTTTTCACCCATCTTTTGACCTGGTTTTGCCATTGGAGCGAAGAAAGTCAAATCAAACTTATCTCTGATGCCTCTCTTTTTGAGGTAGTGATGCACATTAAAAAGCACCTCAAAAGCAGGACCTCCACGCACAGCAGATGTATCTTTAGCATTTCCACCAAAGCCCATGGCAATCTTGCCACCACCTTGACTTATAAGAACATCTAATCTATTATAAAGCTCTGTAGCCTCTTGGGGTTTACCACAAATTGAGAGAGTGTTCTCTATACCTTTGAGTGGGAGTTTATCTTGACCTAGTGCTAGGACTA
>Ga0193962_1000868_pt1 | contig 14166 bp, 21 predicted proteins | sample FB_5_MG_FD_140335 | JGI IMG/M metagenome (GOLD analysis project Ga0193962, IMG submission 140335) | Microbial mat bacterial communities from the Broadkill River, Lewes, Delaware, United States - FB_5_MG | ecosystem: Environmental > Aquatic > Freshwater > River > Microbial mats | place: USA...
AAAATTTTTTTTTTTTTTTTTAATAATTTTAATTTATTTTTTTTTATTAATTTTTATATTTTTTAATTTTTTTATTTTTTTATTTTTTTTTTTTTTTTTTTTTTTTTTTTTTATTTTTTTTTTTTTTTTTAAAAAAAAAAAATATAAAAATTCAATTTAATTCACCAATTTTGAATAAATTATTTTTTGAATTATAAACCTATATAAAGTGCAACACAATAATTATAAAATAAAATTAAATCAACTTATTTTATTAAATTCTAAAAATAACAGTAGACAAAATGCATTAAACTTAACATTTATTAAATATAAATTTAATTTAAATAAGTATTTGTATTTAATTATTTCTAACTTTATTTATATATTTTTTAAATTTTACTTAGTTTTAAATTTTTCAAAAAAATTTAATTATTATTTAAATTCTTTTTATTATTATTATTAATTTTATTTTGTTATATTTGTATTTTGAAGATATATATTTATTTTTACCATTTTTAACTAATTTTTGTATATTTTGGGTTATTTTTTTTAAATTAAATTTTTTTTTAGTTAAAAATAAGTACTTGAGTACTGATATGATGAATAAAACAAGCAATATTTATTCTATACATAACTCTTATTTTTTGAATATAAATGTTATTTTTTTATATTTAATATTTATTTATTTATACTTATTTAAAGGTGTGAATAATTCTATTTGATGACAACATTTTAAAATTTCTAATTTTAATTTAAGTTTGGTTTTTTTATTAGTAATTTTTAATTTATTTTTTTTATTTGTTTGCAAAAATTTAAGTATAATACAAAATTTTGTTAGATTGGATTATTTTTTTGCTTTGTTAAATTTGAGCAATTTTTTACCATTAATATTTTTAGCAAATACTCTGTTTACCTTTTTATTTACTTTAGAATTTGTATCAGTTATTGTTTTTTATAAATTTGTTGTTTCTAAAATTTGAAAATTAAATAATTTAGAAAATATAAATAATTTTTTATTGTTTAGAAATTTACCAAATTATTATTTAAACATGTTATTTTTTCAATATTGAGCTACATTTTTTAGTTCTGTTTTAGTTGTTTTTAGTTTAATAAGCTATATTTATATATATGGTACTACTGAGTGGTTTGTAATTAATTTGTTGAATAATTTTAGCTTAAATACTGCTTTATTTAATATAAATAATTTTATTTTATCCTTTGTTTTATTATTTGGTTTTTTTATTAAAATAGGTTTTACTCCTGTGCATTTATATAAAATTGAAGTTTATAAAGGTTTACCATTTTTTGCCATTTTTTTTTATACAACTTTTTATTTTTTAGTTTTTTTTATGTTTTTTATTGTATTAGTTTTATTATATTTTGATTCATTTTCAATGTATTGGTTATATATTATTTTTTTTATGATGTTTTCAGGTTTTATATTTATCATTAGTTTACTATTTGGTGTTAATTATACAAAAGCTTTTTTTGCTTACAGTTCAGTTGTAAATAGTATGAGTTTTTTATTAATAGTATTAACTTTATTAAATTGTTAGTACATAAATATTAAGAATTTGAAATCTTTAAAAATCAATTTTAATACAAATTTAAAAACTAATAAAATTTATTATAAAAATTTATATTTAATTTATAGATCGTATAATAATATTGATACTTTTTTTCTTTTAAACCAGTTAGAGAATAAATTAGTATTAAATTATTCTTCTTGTAATGGTAATTTTAATAAAACTACAATTACAACTCACAATGTTTTTTCACATATATATAAATTATTTTATAATAATTTGGATTATTTAAAGAATTTAAATTATAAATATACAAAAGAATTTTTGTATAATTTTTTTAAATATAATAACTATAATAATTATACTTTTATATTATCTTGAATTTTTAATTGAATTAAACCAATATTTTTTATGGATTGCGTTGTTGTCCCTAAAAAATACCGTAAAAAATTAAAAAAAAAATATCTGTATAAAGTTAAATATTTAGGTACTAACTCTAGACTAAGTAAAAGTTTAAGGTTTATAAAAAATTATAAGAATTCCCTTAAATATTATACATCTTTTAATAGGGAACTATTTACTTATTTGGATTTAATTTTAAATTATAAATTTTCATATATTTTTTTAAAAAAAATCAGTGTTTACAAAAAAGTATTTAAAGTTTAAAAAATGATAAATAATTTTATTACATGTTACTAGTATTAGCAGTTAAAATATTAGTTTTAGGAGGATGTATGTTACCTATTGCATTTGGTACTTTAGGTACAGGTATTTTATTTGGTTGTTATAACTTAGCAGTTTCAAGAAATCCTGAAGAAGTTGAAAATTTATTCAATACTACTTTAATGGGATTTGCTTTAATGGAAACTTTCATTTTCATTTCTTTCGTTGTAGGTTTTGTTATTTACGCATTGTAAATTTAATAAATATATATAAATGCCATATTTAGTTTTATTAATAAAAGTTCTTATAATGTGTGTTTTTGCTATTGCAACTCGCGGAACATTACCTAGATATAGATTTGACCAGTTTACTCAATTAAATTGAAAACATTTTATTTTTATTTGATTAGGTTTTTTAATTTTTAGTTTAGTATTTTATACTTTTTGATTTTAAATAACTAACTTTGTTGTTAAGTTAGTAAAAATGCTCGAGTAGCTCAATGGTAGAGCGTTAGGCTGAAAACCTAAAGGTTATTGGTTCGATTCCACTCTCGAGCACAAATGATTGCAAATTTTTTTAATGAATTTAAAAATAATTTTTCTTTTTTTAAAACTAAATTAGTTTTTATTCTAAAAGGGTTGAATTATTCAATAGTTTTTGATTTGTTATGTGTTTTATTTATTGTTGATATTTTATTCAATTTAAATTTATTAACTTTTATTTTAAATTTTTTCTTTTTGTTAACTAATTATTTATTGACTTTAAATTTTTTAGTAATTGTTGTTTTATTTTTTATCTTATCAATTAGAAATTTAATTTTAAATAAATTAAGTGGTAAATCAAATTTTATCCAAAAAATTGAAAATTCAAACCAACTATATTTAGGTTTACTATTTATTGTTTACTCTAGATTAAATATTAAATCTAATTTGATTTTTTTTATAAATTATTTAAATTTGTTATTTTTTAAAAGTAATTTTATTTTAAATTTTTTTAATATTTTATTAGTTGAGAATTTTAAAAATTTATATTGATATCCAATCTTTAAAAGACATTCTATTTTTGGTTATTATAGAATTGCAAGGCAAAATTGAGTTGAGTTAAAGTCAGAAGAAGTTAATTACATAAAATATTAATATATTTTTAAATTATATTATGGGTAGCAAATTTAATTTTTTACTAAAATTAAAATTATTAAAGTTAATCTATTTAAGCAATTTGTTTATTCAAAATAAATTATATTTAGGGTACTCTCCTCTATATAATAGCTATTTTAATTATTTAAAAAATATTCAAATTAGTAATAATTTGCAATTAAATAATAAAAATATTTATTTTTTTAAGAATTATAAATATAATCAATTTTTTTTTTATCAATTATTTAACACTAAATTAAAATTATCTAATATTTTAACAAATTATACCTTATCTTATCTTTTTTTATTTTTAAAAAATAACCAATATAATACTTCAAAATTTAACACTTTATCTAATTATTATAAAAATAATTTATTTTTTATTAAATACTATATAGTTAAGTTTATATATGGTTATTTAAACAATAAAAAATTATTGTTTAGTTTAAAAAAAAATCAATTAGGTTTTAATGATAATCTTGTTGGGTATTCACTTATTTTGAATAAAGCAAAAAGGTTATTATTTTTAAAAGAATTAAATATAAATTTAAAATCTTTTATTGAATTTTTGTTAGTTAGTTTATATTCAAAAGATGTTATTTTATTCAAAAATTTTATTAAATATATTTTAGAAAATATCCATTTTAAAAAACATAAAAGATTTTTATATAATTTAAAAGTTTTACTTAACTTAATTTTAAATATTTATTCGTATGATTTGCAATTATTGGGTTTATACATTAAAATTAAAGGAAAAATTGGTGTTGGTGGTAATTTAAAAAAAAGAAAATATAGTTTTAAAAATGGAAGTTTTAGTTTTACTAAAAAAAATCAAAAACTTTCATATAACAGAGATATCATTAGAACATATTCAGGTGTTTTAGGTTTTGAAATATACCTTGCTTATTTTTAAAATTTTATTTTTATTTTATAACCTTTTAAAATTTTAATATTAAAATATATAAATTATATTTAATTACTAGATTTGTTTTTTTTAATAAAAACAATTTGTTTAGATTTTCTTATACCTCTTTTAGTATAAAAATTTAATGATTTTATTTTGTTTATATAAGTTTCTAATTTTTTTAAATTGCTGTAATTTTTAGTAAATATCGCGATTTTATTTTTTTGAATTTTTTTTATTATTGAGCTTTGATTTATAATTAATTTTATGTGAGAATAGTTAAAATTAAAAAAAATATTGTTTTCAATTTTTTTAATTTTAAAACCTTTACCTAAAAAATATAATTTTGAAAAAAAATAATTATCCCATAAGAATAAAAAATTATTTATAAAATTTTTATTTTTTAGTGAGTTGTGGTTGTATAATTTAATATGCAATATATTTAATAGATTATTAAAAAAAAAATTAGTTTTAGCTAAGTTAATTAGTATAAAGTTATTTAGATTATATAGATATAAATACTTATTATTTAAAATTAAGAATTTAATATTTTTAGGTATATAAATTTTAATCATTTATCAACTTTTTAATTTAAAATTTTGCAATAAACCTAATTTAGAAAGGTAATTGACATTATGCCTTGATAAGTTTAAGTTATTATTAATACTTCTGTTATGGCCACTGATTAAACAAATTTTTTTATTTTTTTTTTTGATTTTTTTTAGTAAAAAAATATTATATAATCTATATTTATTTTTTAAATTTTGGTTTTGTATTATACTTTTTAAAATTAAATTTTTTAATTCATATTTTAATAATATGTTTGTATCTAATTTATTTTTTAAAATTTTTTGTTTATTTTTCTTTAACATTCTTTATTTTTTTTGTTTATATTTATCTATCAACTTCACCAAACACTACATCAACTGTACCTACTAGAGTTACTAGATCAGCTAAAAAATGTCCTTTTGCCATTGCTGGCATTAATTGTAAATGGTGATAAGCAGGTGATCTTACTTTACATTTATATGGTTTATTAGAATTATCGGATAACATTGTTACACCAAATTCACCTTTTGCTGATTCAACAGATTGGTATGTAAAATTACTATTAACAGTAAAACCTTCACTTCAAAATTTAAAATGATTAATTAAGTTTTCCATCGAGTTGTAATTATTTTTTAAATTGTATTTTTTTCAAAAATTAGGTAATGTATAATTTAATATATTATGAGGTAAAGTTGATGTATAGTTATTAAATTTATTTATTTGTTTAGTATTACTATTATTTAGATTATTAAAAATAGAAATTTTATTTATAACTTGATTTACAATATTTAAAGATTCAGTCATTTCATTCATTCTAATTAAAAATCTATCATAACAGTCACCATGTTGACCAATATAACTTCTAAAATTTAAATAATAATAATTGGCATAAGTTTCAAGTTTACTTTGTCTTAAATCCCTTTTAATACCTACGGATCTAGCCATAACACCTGTTAATCCATAATCCAAGCAAGTTTTATAAGAATATGTACCAATATTTACTAACCTTTGTTTTCAAATTTTATTATAAGTTAATACATTATGCATTTCATTTAATGTTGTAAAAAAATTCCTAGAAAATTCTAAAATATCTTCTAATAAAAAAGTAGAAATTGAATGTAAATTAATTTCATTTGGTCTATAAAATGCAGCGTGCATTCTTGCACCAGAAACTCTTTCATAAAATTCCATTAATTTTTCTCTTTCTTCAAATGCTCATAAAATAGATGACATATTTCCTACGTCTAAGGCATGACAAGCAATAGCTAATAAGTGATTAATAATTCTAGTTATTTCATCAAATAAAGTCCTTACTTGAGTAAATGTAGAACTATAATTATATGATCCCAATAAAGATTCAATAGCTAAACAATATGCATGTTCTTGCATTAGCATTGAACAATAATCAAATCTATCAAAATAAGGCAAGCCTTGTAAATAAATTCTGTCTTCAATTAATTTTTCACTCCCCCTATGTAATAATCCAATATGGGGATCTAATTTTTCTACTATTTCACCATTTAATTGTAGTATTAATCTTAATACTCCATGGGCTGCAGGATGCTGTGGTCCAAAGTTTAAATTAATTGTTTTAACTTGCTTCATAGTTGTGTTATCTCTTTGTATTTGAGGATGTCATAAATGAAATATACTTCTATTCATGAATTTTAAATATGCTAAACTTAAATTTTTTAAATTTTAATATTTCAGCTGAGTATGGTTTTAGTTTATTACTTTTGAATATAATTATTTATTTAATATTATTATTTTTATTATTTAGTGTATTTTTTTTATTTGATTTAAATAAATTTAAAACATTGAATCAATTTAAAAATTTTTCTTTATTTAATTTTGTTTATATTATTATTTTTTTTAATTTATTATCTTTAGCAGGTATGCCACCTTTATTAGGATTTATAGGTAAATTTTTATTTATTATTTTTTTACTTTTAAAAAATCAATTTTTTTTTTTTTTTTTATTTAGTGTAGTTAATTTATTTATGTTATATTTTTATATACAAAATTTAAGATTTTTAGTAAGAAAAACAAAAAGTAATAGCGTTATTTATATTAATAATAGAGTTAATATATCAATAAATAATTTTATTTATTTAGTGTTTTTTAGTTTTTTAAATGTTTTTAGTATATTTTTCTTTAGTGATTTTTTAATTATATTAAATAATATTTCATTATTTTTATATTTTAATTAATTTTAATTTTATTTTGATGTTTTTTAAAAAAAGCGTATTAAATAAATTTTATATAAAAAAAATTTCAAAAATTTTAGCTGGAAATCCTCAAAAAAAAGGTATGGTTTTAAAAACTAGAATAGTTACTCCTAAAAAACCAAATTCAGCAAGAAGGCCAGTTGCAAAAATTTTTTTAGTTAATAAGCAACAAACAGTAGCTCATATACCTGGTATTGGGCATAATTTAAGAAAACACTCAAATGTATTGATAAGAGGTGGAGGTGCTAGGGATTTGCCAGGAGTTTCTTATACATGTATAAGAGGTGTATATGATTTAAATTCTGTTTTAAATAAAAATACTAGAAGATCGATTTATGGGGTTAGTATACCTGAAAATAAAAAATTAAAATTAAGGCGTAAATTTCGCCAAGGATAATTACTTAAATGTAAGGATTGAATTGTCTAAATATATGAAAGTAGATTATATTATTACACCAGTTAATGCTGTAGTATCATGAGCAAGACAAGGGTCTTTTTGACCATTAACTTTTGGATTAGCATGTTGTGCTGTTGAAATGATTCATAGTACTGTTAGTAGATATGATTTTGATAGATTTGGTGTTATTTTTAGAGCTACACCAAGACAATCTGATTTAATTATAGTAGCTGGTACAGTTACTAATAAAATTGCTCCTGGATTAAGAAGATTATATGAGCAAGTTTTAGATCCAAAATGAGTAATTTCAATGGGAAGTTGTGCTAATGGTGGTGGTTATTACCATTATTCTTATTCTGTAGTAAGAGGTTGTAGCAGATTAATACCAGTAGATTTGTATGTTCCTGGTTGTCCTCCTACAGCTGAAGCTTTAATGTTTGGAGTTTTACAATTACAAAAATCACTATATAAACAAATTAATGAAGATGAGAAAAAAATTACAAAAAAAGTTAAATATTTTAAATCGAAATATACATATTAAAAATTACTCTAATTATTTAATATATTCTTATTTAAATAATTACAATTTAAAATTATTTTTTTTTTATTTAAATAAAAAAAATTATTATATTAAAAATTTAAAAAATTTTAATTCTCAAATAAAATTACATGACTTTAATAATTTAAAATTAAAAAATAATACTTATTTAAATTATAGTTTTAAAAGTTATAATAATTTAAAAAATAAATTTTTTACATCTAGTCAAATGACTCAAAATCAAATGATTGATATAAATACTTCAATTAGCCATAATTCTGAGTATTTTTTAAATAATGGTTATATAATTGACAGCAATAACTTAAATCAAAGCTTAACGATAAATATTTATAAAGAATTGGTATCTTTAAATTTTGTTACATCATTATCTAAAATTTGAGAATTGTATAAAATAATTATAATGTTATTTTATGTAATGAAAAATAAATAATAAATTTTTTTAAAAGCATTTAAACCTAGAAATTCATCATTAAGATGAAAGCGTAAAATTTTAATATTACAAAAATTTAACTATTTCAATAAATTTTATTTAAATTTAAAAAATAATGCAGGACGCTCTAAAAATAGTTCAATATTAGTAAAAAGTAAATCTAATAATGTAAAAAATTATAAATTTTTTTTGTATGATGATAAAAGAGTTTGATCTACTTTATTAGGAGTTATAGTTGGGTTAAAATTAAATAACATTAATAATTTAATAGGATTAGTAAAATTTAGTAACGGTTCATTGTCTTCTTTAAAAATCGCTAATGGTTTAAGTTTGGGTAATTATACTAAATCTACTTATTTTCCTTTAAAATTATATAAAATAAGTTTATTAGGTTTTAGAGTTTTTTTAAAATTATTAAAACAAAATATGATTTTTTTTGATTTAGGTAAATATGGTACAAAAAATAAATATATTAAATCAAGCGGAACTTTTTCACAAGTTTTACAAATTAATAAAGAATTGGGTTTAATTTTAATAAAATTACCATCAGGAAAAAAAAAATATATAACTTTTGATTATTTATGTACTCTTGGTAGAAATGCTAATATATTTAAAAAATTTTTAATAGTTGGTAAAGCAGGTATTAATAGAAATATGGGAAAAAATGTAACTGTTAGAGGAGTGGCTATGAATCCTGTTGATCACCCTCATGGTGGTAGAACAAAAACAAATAAGCCAGAAGTTTCACCTTGAGGATGAGTAACTAAACATTCTCATTAATAAAAATTTAATTAAATAATTGGCAAGTATAAATTGAAAACTAAATAAAATAAGTAAAAGTAATTTTAAAAAAATATTAATATTAAAAAGTACTAAAGAATTAAGTGGTAAAAACAGAATTATTTTTAAAAAATCAGACTTTATAACTAATGCATTTTTAAATAAAAATATTTTAATTTATAAAGGTTGTTTTTATAGAAAACTATATGTAACTAAATTTATTTTAAATTATAAATTTGGAGAATTTGCTTATACTCGTAAGCCTTTTAGATATATGCTAAAATCAAAAAAATAAAAATTTAATTAAATTTATGGGTTTAATAAGCTTATCTTATTTAAATAAAATACAAGATTCAAATTATTGAAATAATGTTTGAGATAGTAAATTATTATATAAAAAATATTTATATTTATCTTTATTTTTGAATAAATATATAAATATTATTTTTTCAGATTATTCTTTGAATATTTTAATAAAACATATTATTAATTTAAATTTAAAAAAAGGTTTTTTATTGAATTCAAATATAAAAAAAAATTTTATTAAAAATTACATTCTAGGTAAAATATGGTTGTTAAAATTTCAAAATTGATATATAATTGTTATTAAAATTTTTAATTTGAGTAGCAATTCTAAATTATTTTTAAAAAAAAAAAATAAAAACTGGGTAAATTATACCAATAATATAAATTTAAATAATAACTTTATAAATTATAAATTTAAATTTTAATAATATAAAGAATAAACATAAATAACTTTATAAATAAAACTCTTTTATCACAAAATGATAATTTAAATATAATAGTTAAAAAAAAATTATATGGATTTGATGATTTTTTTATTAATAAGTTTAAAGAAAGGTTAGAAATTTTTGATTCTAATTTTTTTAATGATTTAACACCTGATAAATGGGTTATTTTATTAAAATTATTAAATTCTGTAGTACCAACAAATAAATCGATAAAAGAAAGGTTTTTATTAAATATTTTTTTTTTAGATTTAATTGTATCTTATAGAGGATGAAGACATTCAAGAGGTTTACCGGTAAGGGGTCAAAGAACTTGAACTAATGCTTGAACTGTTTATAAAAATAATTTAGTTTTACGAGAATATAAAATTATAGTTGCAAAAAAATTATATGGTAATCTTCCATTAGAAAACTTAAACGTTACTTATTTAGCTGAACAAATTAATTTACTTTGGAAATTGCAATGAGAAAACGAATGGAAAGAAGCTAAAAAAAAGAGACTAGTTTCTATGAAATCAAATTTTAAAGTAACTAATGTTGATTTGTACTCGATGTCAAAAGGTATAGTAGATAGTAGTGGTAATAAAAAAAATAAAAAAAAAAATGTTAAATCTCAATTTGGTAAAAATATGTTTACATTGGGTTTTGATCCTGGATTTACTAAAGCATTGATTAAAGCAAATTATACCAATATTTATAAAAAAAAAAAAATAAACAAAAATATAAAAAAATTTAAAAAAAAAAAAAAGCAAGCCAAAATAAAGTTAGCTTAATATTTAATAAATCTAATAATAAATTAAAAAAAAAATAATGATTTTTAAATTATATTGTTAAAAATGCCAAGTAATAAAAAATTTCTATTTAATAAAAATTTATATGTATTAAAAATCTTTACCATTGTTAATAATTTTATGTTTTTCTTTAATTTTTTTTATTTTTTTTTTAAATATATTGAAAATTTTAATTATTTTAAAAAAATTTATTTAAATTTCGATTACTTTAAATTATTAACTATTAAGAATAGTAAAAAAGAATTTTTATACTATTATACCCAATTTAAAAAACAAAATAGTTTATTAAAAAAAAAGTATATGTTTTTAAATACCTTAAACCCTTTATATTTTAAAAAAAATTCAAAAAAAAAATTATTTGAAATAAAAAATAATAATAACGTGTCATTAATTAAAGAAAATAAAGAAATTTTATTAAAAAATTCAGGAAATAAAAAATTTAATTCATTTAATACTTTAAATGGAAAAAAAAAATTAAAAAAAACAATATTGTTAAATAGGTATTATTTAAATTATTTAAACCATTTTAATATTAAAAGGTCAAAGAAATTGAATAAATTTATTTCGTTAACAAGTAAACAAAAAATTTCAAATATTTTACTTTCTTATCAGTATGGATTGATTAATGTAATTTCTTCTACTAATTTATTTAAATCTTATAACGATATTTGTAAGTTATTAAATTCAAAAAATATTTATGTTAATAGATTACCTTCTTTAAAATGAAATTATATTTTAAATACAGGTGATTTAGTTGAATTTAATATTAATTATAGATTATATAACTATATTGTATTTTTAAAACAATTGTCTAATAAAATTTCTTTGAAATTAAAAAATAAATTATGATTTAAAATAAAAAATAATCATAATAATGGTAAATTTAATTTAAATAGCAGCTATTTATTAAAAACTACCAATATACAAAATAGTTATAAAAGTATACAAGAATTTATTGAATTTGATTATTATACTTTAACTTTTTTTGTTATATATAAAAATTTAAAATTAAGTAATTTAAATATAAATATTAAAAAATTATTAGTTGTATATTTATTTAAATTATATAATTGAAAATAATTTATAAAGCTTTAATTAAATTTTAATGGTAAAAGAATTTATGCATATTTGTAGAACATATTTTATAACTTTTAGATATTTAAAAAAAAAAGAATTGTCTTTTTTTTGATGTTTAGTTTATTTTTTTATTATATTTTTTTTAGTGTCTTTTTATATAACTAATTTAATTTAATTTATGATTAATATATAACAATTTTATGTGCATTTTAATTAATTTTTAATTATATATTTAATAGTGGGAGTTTTAGGTTGCCCAAATTTTTATTTGCAAACTTTTGATTTTGAAAAAAATGAATTTTTTATTTCAAATATTTCATCTAGTTATTTATACCATGGAATTGATTGAGTTTATACTTTTGTAGATACTATTTATAGTTATGATTTTAAAGTTTGATATTTTTGATTTATGAATTCAATTTTTGATAGTTCTTTTGATTATTTTTTTTCTTGATATTGATTTTTTACCCTATCTTTATCTGGTTTCCAATTATTTTGATCTGTGTTATTAGATCAATATATTAACTTATCTATTATGAAATTACCTTATACTGAAGATTGATTTAAAAGTATGCTTTCTAGTAAAGAATCAACTTTAATCTTAGTATATCATCCTGAATTAAATTTTATTAAAGAAGCAATAGTTAAAGAATATTATTTCTTATTCTTATCAAATATTGTTTTTTCTTTATACGAATTAGCTATTCCAGAAACATTTTATAGTCCTATTATTCTAATCCCTCAATTATTATTTTTAGTATTTTTAGCTGTTGTGTTTATTAGCTTTTATTTTTCATATTTTTCAACTGCAACTAACGAAGAATCTACTGTTGATTCAGATTATTTAGTTAGTAGTTTAACTGTCGAAGCTGAAAAAGAAATATCTTCTTTTGATGATATGATTTTAGGTTTTATCGTATTAATTTATGTTTTTGGTTGATATTTTTATATCCATTGTTGATCTATTTTAAGTATGATGCCAGAATTGATTTTAGTTTTTTATTTATTTCCTGGTTTATTTTATATTATTTTAGGTGTTCCTACTTTTTTAATTTATGATTTTGGTATTTTTTTTTTATCTTATATGAATGGAGTATCAAAAGGTTCTGTATTAGCAGTAGCTTTAATGTTTGATTATATTGCAGCTATTATTTTTTACGTAAGAATTTTAGTTCAAAGTGTTAGATTGGTATTGATGTTAGGTACTTATGCTGGTATGCATGATGTTGTTTTATATTTTTCTTTTAGTCAAAAAATGTTTTTTGGTGCTGAAACTTTATGAGAAAATTTAAATACAACAGCTATCACATTAGATACTTTATCTTATTATATGTTATTTACATTACCAGGAGTGTTTATTCATTGAATTTATGAAATTTTACACACTTTTTTTGTTGTAACAGTTCAATTTGCAGCTTTTTTTGCAATTGTTTTTTGATTATATTTATTTTTATATACTTTTTTTGTTATTGAAAAACAAGAAAATTATTTAACTGATAAAAGACAATTTAGATCTAATTATTTTAAACATATTTATAATTTAAAATAATTAATAATATATAATGTTGAAATTTAAAATCGTAACTTTTGAATTTTTTAGATTTATCCAATCTGGATTATATGTTGATTTTTTTTTAAAAAAATTAATTGAATTATTTGTAAAAAATTTTTTTATTTATGCGGCTCAATTTATTGGAGAAAAATATATGATTGAATTTTTAACTAAAAAAGTCATTGATTCTTCAGTTTTTAATACAAATAAAATTATAAATGTAACTGATTTATTTTATACTCAATATTTTATTTCATTATTATCAATCTTATTTTTAAGCTTATCAATTTTTAATATATTAATTTTAATATAATTAATACCTATATAAGAAGTAGTGGCTGAGTGGTTAAAGCGGTTGATTGTAAATCAATTGGGATACCGTCGTTGGTTCGAATCCAACCTGCTTCAATTAATATAAGTAAATGTTATAGAGTTTACCAATCAACTGATTAGGTGCAAATACCTACAATCGTAAATTTTTTTTAAATTAATTTAAGAGGGTTGTTTTATATTAAATATTTTAAAAATAAATGCCAGAATTTATATTCTGACACTATTATTAATAATTTTATTTTTATTTTTTAATTCCAAATACAATAGTGTTATTATATGGTATCGATAGAGTGATAAATCCTGCTATTTTTTCAAATATTTCAATTAATGTAAATTTAGTTGAAAACCTACAAATTACAACAGTATATAAGTATAAGCATAGAAAAGCCTTAGATTAGAGTAGACAGGTAGCAAGGTAAGAACTAGATTAGAGTAGACAGGTAGCAAGGTAAGAACTAGATTAGAGTAGACAGGTAGCAAGGTAAGAACTAGATTAGAGTAGACAGGTAGCAA
>Ga0193962_1000870_pt1 | contig 14165 bp, 11 predicted proteins | sample FB_5_MG_FD_140335 | JGI IMG/M metagenome (GOLD analysis project Ga0193962, IMG submission 140335) | Microbial mat bacterial communities from the Broadkill River, Lewes, Delaware, United States - FB_5_MG | ecosystem: Environmental > Aquatic > Freshwater > River > Microbial mats | place: USA...
AGGAAGCTCTATATTTGAGCTTACTCTATTTGCAAGATTTACTATTTGTTCTGTTAATTCATTTGAAGAACCTGGAATTAGTTTAACATGAATATAACCATTAAATTTATACTCATGTCGAAGAATTTTTAAAGTCCGAAGAATCATAACCATAGTATGGTCTTCACTACTTATAATTCCTGAACTTAAAAAAAGTCCTTCAATATAGTTTCTTTTATAAAAATTAATTGTAATGTCAGCTAATTCTCTAGGACTAAAAGCAGCTCTTGGAATATCACTATTTGAACTTCTATTTACACAATAAGAACAATCATAGATACAATAATTTGTTAGTAAAACCTTTAATAAAGAAACACATCTTCCATCGGCTGTAAAAGTATGACAAATCCCACTGTTATGAGTAGCTCCAAGTTCTCCTGTTTTGTAATTGTTATCACTACCACTAGAAGAGCATGAAACATCATATTTTGCACTATTTGCTAAAATGTCCATTTTTTCATATATATCTTTTTTCATTTTGTAATTTTATATTAAAAAATGAAACTCTTTTAATTATATTACAAAATGAAATAAAATTAATACTTATCTTATGAAGAACAAGAAAGCTTCACATTTGCATATTCCATTGGAGTTGGTTTTGAATAGTTTTCAAACTTTTCATGCTCATCAAATGGGTTTTGTGCAATATTAAGTAAATCGTTTACAAGAGAATAATCACCTTCGTGAGCTAATTCTATTGCTTCTTGAAGCATATAGTTTTTGATTATATATTTTGGATTTACTTTTTTCATAATTTCAACTCTTTTAGTAAAACTACTATTTTGGTTTTGACAAACTTTTTCATATGATTTAAACCAATCTTCTAAAGGCTGTCTAAATACACATAAATTTGTAATTAAACTAATTTCATCAAAAGATTTGATTTTTGTAAGTTCATAAAAGAATACATTATAATCCATTTTTGAACTCTCTAATGCACCTAATAATTCAAGTATTAAATCTAAATTATTATCGCCACTTTTTACTGCATCAAGCCCTATTCTTTTATTCATTTGCTCTAAATAAACGTTTTCATGTTGAGGAATAAAAGTATTTATATACTCTAAAAGTTTTTCTTCATCACAAATTTCTTTTAATGCATTTGCTAATACAATTAAGTTCCATCTTGCAACATATGGTTGATTATTGTAAGAATATCGTCCTTCAGCATCTGTGTGATTAGAAATACAATTTTTATCAAAATAATCCATAAAAGCAAAGGGACCATAATCAATAGTAAGACCTGCCATTGAAAAATTATCTGTATTCATAACTCCATGCATAAAACCATAGCTTTGCCAGTAAGCTATCATTAAAGCTGTTTTATCAACAAGTGAATAAAACATCTTTTCATATTTATTTTTCTCATCTTTTAAGTGAACATATGATTCTTCAATAACCAAATCTGCAAGCTTTCTAAGATTTTCTTTAGAGTTTTTTGTATTTGCAAAAAACTCAAATGTACCTATTCTAATCCAAGAAGGAGACATTCTTAAAACTATTGAACATGATTCTTTTTCCCATTCTCTATGTGCAAAAGTCTCTGAATCAATTATTGCTAAAGCTCTGGTAGTTGGTATCTTTAAAGCATGCATTGCTTCACTGATTATATATTCTCTAATAGATGATCTTAAAACTGCACGGCCATCACCTCTTCTTGAATATTTAGTAAGCCCTGAACCTTTTGTTTGTAGTTGCCACTTATTTATAGCTCCTAGATTTATTGCTCTTCCATCACCTAATTGTGGTACAAAGTATCCAAATTGATGACCTGCATAAACCATTGAAAAGGGTTGTGAGTTTTTTAGGACTTTACTACCATTCATAAAGTCTAAAAAATCTTTTGTTTCACACTCTTTATAATCTAAATTTATTAAATCACATGCTTGCTTATTGTAGGAAATAAGCTTTGGATTTTTTAAAGGTGTTGCATCTAATTTTTGGTATAAATTATCATCCATATGGAAATATTCCATATTAACTTTTAAGTCATTTAATTTCATTTTTTCTCTTTATTCTAATAATATATTAATTTTAAAATAAGATATCAAAAACACATATAAAACAAGATAAAAAATGTCTTATTTTAATTTTCTAAACAAAAACTACACATTCAAAAACTATAATAAAAAAATTTAAAAAAGGATACATAAAATGAAAAAGTTAATAGCTATTTTATTTTTAGGTTTTAACTCACTTTTTGCATTTGAGCATTTAACTCTTGCAAATATAGAAAGTAAACTTGAAAACAAAAATGTAATTATTGATTTTTATGCAACTTGGTGACCATCTTGTAAGGTTTTAGGTAAAAACTTGACAAAATATAATACAAGAAAACAAGATAACGTAGAAATTTATAAGTTAAACATAGAAGATCAAAAACTTCTTACAGCACAATTTGAAATTAAAGGTATTCCAACTTTAGTTTATATGGAAAATGGAAAAATTGTTGCTAAAAAACTTGGTGTTAAAAGTGTTGAGCAATTAGAAAATTATGAGAAAGTCTATTTTAGTAAGTAATCATACTTACTAAAATATCACCTATTAATATTAAGCTTTTAAGTTTCTGTTTGCAATGTTTTCAATTAAAACAGTTGCATAAGAAGCTTTTGGTAATGTAAATTTAACTTTACATTTATTAGTATTTTTATCGAAACTTACAGAAATATCACTTGGATATACTATTGCATCACGTCTGTAACCTTTTTCTTTGATATAAGTATCATCAAACATTTCTTCAATTTTTCTAGCATCCTTAATACTTCTAAATGCTTTTTGACCAGGCAATAATCCTGTTGGTACTATTTTTTTATCTTCAAAATCTTTTTGCATTATCTCTGTGAAGTTTTTAGGAGTAAAGAATTTATCTTCTCTATAATCTCTAAATACATCACCATCCATGGCTTTAAAACTATCATCTGATTGTTTAAGTCTTTCTACTAACCATTTATTAAAAAAATCACTTTGATAAGCAGCTACAAGCATTTTTGATATTTTTCTATCTTTTATTTGGTAGTCTTCATAAATATACTTTCTAGCTTTTTCTAAGTTTTCTAAGCCATCATAACCAAATCTCTGGAAACCAAAATAATTTGGCATTCCGACTTTTGAAATTTGCTTTAAAAGTTTTTCAATTTTTCCAACATCTTGAGCTTGAACTTCATGTAAATTTATTTCAAACTTATTTCCAATTAAATCACCAATATTTAGTTTAGATCCATGAAGTGTTGTTTCTAATATTTTAATTTTATTGTGTCTAAATTGCTTTAAATCTTTTGAATATTTTTTAGGAATTGAAATATATTGAGTTGTAGTCGCATTTTTATCTTTAAGTCCTGCATATCCTAATTCATTGTCATATATTCGTAAACCCTTTGCTAAACTTTCTATTAAATCCCAAGTTCCAAGCTTTTGCTTTTTTATTTTTGCAATTATAAAGTTACCACGACCAGCAAATTTAATAGGAACTTCTTCAACAATAAAATCATCAACATTTTGGTAAAACTTAAAATCTAAACTTTTGTGATCTTGTAAAAACTCTCTTTTTATCATCTATATATCTTTGTATTTATTTTTGTAATTATAGTCTAGTTATTATTTAAAGGGCTTAAGTTAAGAAAATAGATTAAGAAGATGTTATAATAAATAAAACAATAAAGAAGCTAAATGAAAAACAAACTGCACACAACTTTAATATATCCTCTAATTTTAATATTCTCTCATTTTTTAAAAGGTAAAAAAACTGACTATTCAAATTTTTTTCATGATAAAGAAAATGAAAACAACAAAGAAAAAAAACTAGAAGTTACATCAAACAATAATGAGTTTTATGAAAATATAAAATACTTTTTTGATAAAGATTCAATAATTTATGACAAAACAAAAGTTTTGTTTCAAGTTGATATTTCAAAAGCACCGGAAGTAAAAACTTATATTTTTGATTTTTTCAAAGTTGTAAATGTTTATCATGCAATGTCAATGCTAGGAGCTAAAATCCCAAATGATAATATTCAAGTAGAGCTATCAATTAAAAAGAATAAGTTAAATGAATCTCAAATCAATAATCTTTTAAGAACTGTACTTTTAGCCTTTGCTTCAAGAAAAGTTGATAAGCTTTTTTTCAATAAAGAGTTATTAAAAGATGAAAAAAGTTTACAAGCATATGAAACTATGATTTCATATCTTGATAAAGCTACTATTGTAAACTTTTCAAATGCAAAAAGTTTATATGTATTAACTTGCAAAAAAGATAGAAAAACTTTTGATATTGTATGGTCAAGCCAAGATGAAATTGAGTTAACAGAATTTAATAAAGTTTTAGACAAATATGGAAATGAATTAACAAAAGATATAAAAATTACAAATAGCCCTATTTACGCTTTTCACAAATAAATATTACAAAAAACTAAAACTATAGAAAGAAAATAAATGACACAAGATATACAAGATTTAAAACCAACAAGACCAAATATAATCACAACTAATATTGATAATGCAATTGGTTTTTACCGTAAAATGGATACAAACCAAACAGTAAAAGAGATGATTGAAGGAAGATATGTAATTGTTGAAGAATATTTTAGCAATGGTTTACAAGTTCTAGAAGAGCTTAAAAAACAATTATTAAAAAAGTTTCCTAATAAAGATTTTCAAACACAACGTGATTATAGAAGTGCTTTTCGTTTAGCTTCTCATAGATTATTATTAAAAATAGTTGATAATAAAATCACTGTAAAAAAAGCACCAAAAATTGGATGGTTAGATATTTTATACCCAGAGCTTAGTGATTTTTATATTTCATTTCCTGAAGTTCAAGGTATGAATAGCTCTTGGCAGTGGAATAAAAAAGGAATAGAGATTAAAACCTTAGATATTACATTGCATCCTTATTATGGAACATACTTCCCTACAAGATTCGATCATTTAAAACTATTTGATAAATGGCTAAAAAAATATGAAGGTTCAAAACAAAAAGCAATAGAAATTGGAGTTGGTAGTGGTATTTTATCTTTTCAATTAATACAAAATGGCTTTAATGATATTTATGCAAGTGATACAAATAAAAATGCAATAATTGGGGTACATGAAGAAGCTAAACGTTTAGGATATGAAGATAAACTTACTTTAAATCATGCCAACTTATTTGAAAATTGTGATGTTAAAGCTGATGTAATAGTATTTAATCCTCCATGGATAAAAGCAAAACACAAACTTGAAGAAGGTATTGATAAAGCTATGTATTATGAAGATGAGCTTTTTAATAACTTTTTCGAACAAGCATTAAAACATTTAAATCCTGATGGAAAAATTGTATTAATATTCTCAAATTTAGCACAAGTAGTTGATGAAAACAGTTCTCATCCTATAATTGATGAATTAAGAAATCATAAAAGATTTAGAAAAGATTTACATCTGACAAGAGAAGTTAGAGCTTCATCAAGAAAAACAAAACGTACAGACCAAAGAGCAAATGAAAAAGTAGAACTTTGGGTATTAGCTGCTAAAAAAAGCTAATAATTTTATATATTTCTTATTGTTTAAATTTCATTAATATTGCTTAGGTAAAATTCTTTTTTTAAAGAATAAAGGTTATAAAAATGTATAAAAAAATAGATCAAAAGTTAGCATCAGTTTTGAGTGAAGATGTAGGAAAATTAATATTAAGAGTTTCTATATCTGTATTAATGCTATTTCATGGTTTTTCAAAATTATCTAGTGGTGTTGATAAAATTGCTGCAGGTTTAGTTAAATCAGGTTTTCCAGAGTTTTTAGCTTATGGAGTATATGTAGGTGAAATTATTTTACCTATATTAATTATATTAGGATTATTTACAAGACTTGCTGCTTTAGGAATGGGTATTACTATGTGTTTTGCAATATTTTTAGTTTATTCAGAAAAGCTATTTATGTTAACTAAAAATGGGGCTCCTGTTATTGAGCTTCCTTTATTATATTTAGTACTATCTATTGTGATATTTTTTATTGGAGCAGGAAAGTATAGTTTAGATAATAAGAAATCTGTTTAAGTAAGATTTGTATTGAACTTTGGGTTAATTCCCAAAGTTCAAAAGTAAATAAGGAAACTTATTTACTTTTTCTTAACAGCCTTAGCATTTGGTAAGTCTGTAATACTTCCTTCATAAATTTCAGCTGATAATCCAACTGATTCATGAAGTGTTGGGTGAGCATGAATTGTAAGCGCAATATCTTCAGCATCACAATCCATTTCAATTGCAAGACCAATTTCACCAAGCAATTCACCAGCATTATCTCCAACAATTGCACCACCTATTAAAGTATGGTCTTTCTTGTCATAAATAAGTTTAGTAAATGCATTTTCACTAACATCACTTGCAATGGCTCGTCCAGATGCAGACCAAGGGAAAGTAGAAACTTCGTAATCAATACCAGCTTCTTTAGCTTCTTTTTCAGTCATACCTGCCCATGCAATTTCAGGGAAAGTATATGCAATAGAAGGAATCATTTTTGGCTCAAAATAATGCTTTTTACCAGCTATTACCTCAGCTGCTACATGTCCTTCATGTACACCTTTATGAGCAAGCATTGGTTGACCAACAATATCTCCAATTGCAAAAATATTATCTACATTTGTTCTCATTTGTTTATCAACTTCAATAATTCCCCAATCATTTACATTAACACCTGCATTTTCTAAACTTAAAAGTTTACCATTTGCAGCTCGTCCGATTGCAACTAAAACAGCATCATAAACAATAGGTTCAGAAGATACACCCTCACCTTCCATTGAAACATGAATACCATCTTCTTTTGCTTCAACTTTAGCAACTTTTGTATTTAACATAATATTAAATCTTTTTTCATTTGCTTTAGTATAGGCTTTTATCACATCTTTATCAGCAACTGGAACTAATTGATCTTGCATTTCAACAACATCAACTGTAGAACCTAATTTACCATAAACTGTACCCATTTCTAAACCAATAATTCCACCACCCATAATAAGTAGTTTAGAAGGAATATTATCTAAATCAAGTGCATCAGTAGAATCCCAAACTCTTGGATCTTCATGAGGAATAAAACCTAATTCAATTGGTCTTGAACCAGCAGCAATAATTGCATTATCAAATTTAACAATAGTATCAACACCATCTTTTGAAACGCTTACAGTGTTTTTATCTACAAAGTTTGCAAGTCCTTGAACAACTTTTACTTTTCTCATTTTTGACATTGCACTTAAACCATCAGTTAGTTTTTTTACAACACCACTTTTATATGCAGCAATTTTTGTAATATCAATTTCAGGTTTCGCAAAACTTACACCATGAGGTGCAATATCTTCTGCTTCTTCAATAACTTTAGCAACATGAAGTAAGGCTTTTGAAGGAATACATCCAACATTTAAACAAACTCCACCTAAAGTATCATGCTTTTCAACTAAAACAACATCTAAACCTAAATCTGCACTTCTAAAAGCAGCAGAATACCCAGCAGGTCCTGCTCCTATTACTAATACTTGTGCTTTTATTTCTGTACTCATATTTTACCTTCTTTTTATAAAAGTAATAATCTAATATTACTTAGTAATTTAGATAATGTTGTTGTAAATCTAGCTCCATCTGCTCCATCAATAACTCTGTGGTCATACGATAAAGATAATGGTAAGATTAATTTAGGTTCAAACTCACTTCCGTTGTAAACAGGTTTAATCTCTGATTTAGAAAGTCCTAAGATTGCAACTTCAGGTGCATTAATAATTGGAGTAAAGTAAGTTCCACCAATTCCACCTAATGAAGAAATTGTAAAACAACCTCCTTGCATATCAGCAGCTTTTAATTTACCATCTCTTGCTTTAATTGAAAGTTCTTTTAATTCTTTAGCAATATCTTCAAAACCTTTTTTATTTGCATCTTTAATAACAGGTACAACTAAACCATTTGGAGTATCAATTGCAACTGCAATATTTACATATTTTTTGAAAATAATACTTTGACCATCTGAGCTTAATGATGAATTGAAATTAGGATGTAATTCTAATGCTTTTGCAACAGCTTTAACAGCAAATACTAATGGCGAAATTTTAATATCAGCACCTGTTTTTACATAAACTGCATTTTGCTCTTTTCTAAAACTTTCAAGTTCAGTGATATCTGCTTCATCAAATTGAGTAACATGAGGCATACTAACCCAGTTTCTATGTAATGATGGTCCTGATATTTTTTGAATTCTAGATAATTCAACAGTTTCTACCTCACCAAATTTAGAGTAATCAATCTCTTTTAATTCAGGGAAATCAAAACCTAAACCTGAGCCAGAATTTTTACTAGCCCCAGAGTTAACTTTTGTTAATTCAGCTTTAATATATAATCTAACATCTTCTTTTAAAATTCTGTTCTTATTTCCAGTTCCTGAAACCTTTCCTAAATCAACACCAAATTCTCTTGCTAATTTTCTAACACTTGGACTAGCATATACTTTTTCAGTTGTTTTAACAGGTTCACTTGAAGTTGCAACTGCTACAGTTTTTTCAACAATAACTTCAGCTTTAGGTTCTTCTTTTTTAACAGTTTCTTTTGGAGTTTCAACAACAATATCTTTTTGCATTCTTGCAATTAAATCACCAGTTTTAACTTTTGCTCCTGGCTGTACTAAAATTTCTTTTAATATACCAGTAAAAGGTGCAGGAACGTCCATTGTTGCTTTTTCAGTTTCAAGAGTAATAATTCCATCTTCTTCAAGAATAGAATCACCAATACTTGCAAGAATTTCAATAACATCAACAGCTTCTTCACCACCAATATCAGGAACAAAAACATCTTCAACAACCGAAGTAATTTCTGCTGAACTTGTATTTGTTTCAATAATTGACTTTTCTTCTACTTTTGTAACTTCGACTTCAACAACAGGTGCTGCTTCTTCTTTTACTTCAGGTGTAGCTTCTTCTGCACCTTCTTTTTTAACACTAGCAATAACCATACCTTCAGATATTTTATCACCAGCTTTTACATTTAGTGATTCAATTGTACAATTATAAGGTGCAGGAATATCCATAGAAGCTTTTTCAGTTTCAACAACAATTATTGCTTCATCTTCTTCTAACTTATCTCCAACACTAACACTAATTTCAATAATTTCTACTTCTTCTCCACCAACATCTGGTAGTTTAATTTCTTCAATACTCATTTTCACACCTTATGCATATAATGGATTTATTTTATCTGGATTTATATCAAACTTAGCAATTGCTTCAACTAATACAGCTTTATCTAATTTTCCTTCATCTACAAGTGAAGCTAAAGTAGTATAAGCAATAAAGTTAGCATCAACTTCAAAGTGAGCTCTTAAGTTTGCTCTTGAATCTGATCTACCAAAACCATCAGTACCAAGAACTTTAAAGTTACCTTTAACATATCCTCTTAATTGGTCTGAATAAATTTTCATATAATCAGTTGCAGAAATAATAATATTATCTTCATCTTCACCTAAAGTACTAGTAATAAATGCTGTTTTATTTTCTTCATTTGGATGTAATAAGTTATATCTTTCCACATCTTGTGCTTCTCTTGTTAATTCATTGTATGAAGTAACAGAGTAAATCTCTGATTTAATATCAAACTCTTTTGCTAAAATATCAGCAGCAGTTCTAACTTGTTCTAAGATTGAACCTGAACCTAATAATTTAACTTTGTAATCATTTGAAGCTTCCACTGTATCTAATTTATAAATACCTTTTTTAATTCCCTCTTCAACACCTGTAGGCATTGCTGGTTGTTTGTAGTTTTCATTTAAAGTAGTTAAGTAATAGAATACATCTTCTTGATTTTCACCATACATTCTATTAATACCATCTTGAACAATTACAGCTAATTCATAACCATAAGTAGGATCATATGAAATACAATTTGGAATAGTATTAGCTAAAATATGTGAATGTCCATCTTCATGTTGTAAACCTTCACCATTAAGTGTAGTTCTACCAGATGTTCCTCCAACTAAGAATCCTCTAGCTCTTAAATCTCCAGCAGCCCATGCCATATCACCTGTTCTTTGGAATCCAAACATTGAGTAATAAATATAGAATGGAATCATAGGAACATCATTTACAGAATAAGAAGTTGCAGCTGCAGCCCAAGAACCCATAGCTCCTAACTCATTGATACCTTCTTGAAGTACTTGACCTTTTTTATCTTCTTTATAGTACGCAACTTGATCTCTATCTTGAGGAACATATTTTTGTCCTTCATTAGAATAAATACCAATTTGTCTAAACATACCTTCCATACCAAATGTTCTTGCTTCATCAGGAACAATTGGAACAATTTGTTTACCAATATTTTTATCTTTTACTAAAGTGTTTAAAATTCTTACAAATGCCATAGTAGTAGAAATTTCTCTATCTTTACTTCCTGCTGTAATTGCATCAAATGCACCTAAGCTTGGAATTTCTAATTTTTGAGTGAATTTTTCTAATCTTTGAGGAACAAATCCATGAAGTTCTTCTCTTCTTTCTTTCATATATTTTAACTCAGCAGAATCTTCAGCAAAAGTATAATATGGTAAGTTTTCTATTTCTTCATCTGAGAAAGGAATTCTAAATCTATCTCTAAATTGTCTTAATGAAGCAAAATCAACTTTCTTAACACCGTGAGCAATATTTTTACCCTCAGCAGCTTCACCCATTCCATAACCTTTAATAGTTTTAGCTAAAATTACAGTTGGTCTATCTTTAGTTTTACCTGCTACATCGTATGCTGCATAAACTTTTAATGGATCATGTCCACCTCTGTTTAAGTTAAAAATCTCATCATCACTCATGTTTTCAACTAATTTTGCAGTTTCAGGATATTTATTAAAGAAGTGTTCTCTTGTGTAAGCTCCACCTTTTTGTTTAAAGTTTTGGTACTCACCATCAACAGTTTCTTCCATTAATTGTAAAAGCTTTCCTGATTTGTCTTTTTCTAATAAAGCATCCCAATGTTTACCCCAAATAACTTTAACAACTCTCCATCCATTTCCTCTAAAGTTTCCTTCAAGTTCTTGAATGATTTTACCATTTCCACGAACTGGTCCATCTAGTCTTTGTAAGTTACAATTGATTACAAATACTAAGTTATCTAAACCTTCACGTCCTGCAAGACCAATTGCTCCTAAAGATTCTGGCTCATCACATTCACCATCACCCATGTAACAATATACTTTTTGCTCACTACAATCTTTAATACCTCTATTAGTTAAGTATTTTAAAAATCTTGCTTGATAAATTGCTTGAATTGGTCCAAGTCCCATTGATACAGTTGGGAATTGCCAGTAGCTAGGCATTAATTTTGGATGAGGATAAGAAGAAAGACCTTTTCCATCTACTTCTTGTCTAAAGTTGTCCATTTGTTCTTCAGTAATTCTTCCTTCAAGAAATGATCTTGCATAAATACCAGGAGCAATATGTCCTTGGAAGAAAACTAAATCTCCGCCATCTTTTTCATTTGGTGCTCTAAAGAAGTGGTTAAATCCAACATCATATAAAGTAGCACTAGATTGAAAAGATGCAATATGACCACCAAGTTCTAAGTTCTTTTTAGAAGCTCTTAGAACCATCATCTGTGCATTCCATCTAATAGCTGATCTTATTTTTCTTTCGATATCTCTATCTCCAGGCATTTTAGGCTCATCATCAACATCAATACTATTTAAATATGCAGTTGTAGCTCTAAATGGTAAATATGTACCTTTTCTTCTAGCTTTATCAATTAATTTTTCTAATAAAAAGTGAGCTCTTCTTGGACCACCTTCTTCTAAAACATTTTCAAAGGCTTCTAACCATTCGCCTGTTTCTTCTTCATTAATATCATTTAAATGTCCGTTTGACATCTATTCTCCTTTTATGTAGTTAAATTTTGTTTATATATTTATATACTTTTATTTTTTATCAATTTATTTACTTATTTTAATAAAAAATTAATTAAAAAAGTATTATATTTTTTTAAGTTTTAAATAAGTTAATTAGAATTTTATGGTTTTAATATTAAATTATGCTGAAATTTAAATTCTTTTATTCAAATTTAAGTTTAATTTAATATTATACTCTTGTTTGAAACACATATTAAAAGGTATCAAAAAAATATTAATGAAAAATAAACAATTTAGATTAATTTTAACTCCTAGAAATAATGCTAAAATAAATATGGCAATTGATAATGCAATAGCATCATCTTATAAGGAAAATGATACTCCAATTTTAAGATTTTATACATGGGAAAACTCTTTTACATTAGGATTATCTCAAAATTTTGAAGATTATACACAATTAAAAGAACAATACAATAACAACTGTGCAAAAAGAATCACAGGTGGAGGAGTATTATTTCATGGACATGACCTTTCATATAGTTTAACAATACCTAGCTCTTGGTTTAAGAACTTAAGTGTTAAGCAATCATATGAACAAATATGTCAGTTTCTTTTACATTTTTATAAAGAGTTAGGATTTAATACTTGTTTTGCAAAAGATTTAGAACAAATAAATTTAAGTAAAAATGAATTTTGTCAAGTAGGCTTTGAAGCTTATGACATTATTGTAAATAATAAAAAAATTGGTGGAAATGCACAAAAAAGATCAAAAAAAATGATTTTTCAACACGGTTCTATTCCACTTATAAAAACACAAGATGATGATAAGTTTGGTTCATCATTAGAAGATTTTAAAATTAATTTAACATTTAAACAACTTGAAGAAAAGCTAATTAGTGCTTTTGAAAAATGTTTTGATGCAAAATTAGTTTTAGATGAATTAAATACTATAGAAAAAGAAAAATTAAATAAACTATTAGAAAGGAATTAAATGTCAGTACCTAGTAAAGTTGGCTTTAAAAAACCTCAATGGCTTAGAAAAAAGCTATCAAATAAAGCGCAAGCAGATATGGAAAAGTTACTTGATAATGCAGGATTACATACAATTTGTCAAGAAGCAAAATGTCCAAATATAAGTGAATGTTTCGCAAAGAAAAATGCAACATTTATGATTTTAGGAGATTTATGTACAAGAAGATGTCAATATTGTAATGTAAAAACAGGAAATCCAAATGGCTATGTTAATGAAAAAGAAGTAGAACAAATTACTATTTCTGTTCAAAAACTTGGTCTTAAATTTGTTGTAATTACAAGTCCTGCTAGAGATGATTTAAAAGATGGCGGAGCAAACCATTTTTATGAAGTTACAAAAAGTATTTTAAATAATACAGAAGACACACAAGTTGAAATTTTAATACCTGATTTTCAAGCAAAAGATGAATCACTACAAAAAGTAGTTGATTCAGGTGCTGTTATCATTGGACATAATATTGAAACAGTTCCAAGCTTATATAAAGTAAGAAAAGGTGCAACATACCAAAGATCACTAGAAGTCTTACGAAGAATAAAAGAACTTGGTGGTGAAAAAGTTAAAACAAAAAGTGCTTTAATGGTTGGACTTGGTGAGACGGAAGAAGAGATGGTTCAAGTTTTTAAAGACCTTATAAATGTTGGTTGTAAGTTTTTAAGTATTGGTCAGTATTTAGCTCCTTCAGGAGATTATGCAACAGTAAAAGAGTACGTTAAGCCAGAGCAATTTGAAAGATATAAAACTCTTGCAATGGATTTAGGCTTTGAATTTGTTCATAGTACTCCATATGCTAGAAGTTCATATATGGCTCATGAGTATTTATCAAATCAAAAAAAATAGAAAATAGAAAATTAAATAAAAAAGGATTATTAGTGGAAAATAAAAAAGTTGGTGTAATTGGTGTAGGAAATGTTGGAGCAACTCTTGCTTTTAATTTAGCAACAAAAAACATTTGTGATGAAGTTGTTTTAAAAGATTTAAGAGAAGATTATCTTCAAGCAATGGCAATTGATATTTCACAAGCAGCAAATGCAGCAAATGCAAGTACAAAAGTATCATCTGAAACTTCTGATTTTGTAAATTGTGATGTAATTGTAATTACAGCAGGAATTCCAAGAAAGCCAGGAATGAGTAGAGATGATTTACTTCTTACAAATGCTAAAATCATGACTTCAGTTATTGATGAAGTTAAAGATGCAAACAAAGATGCTATTTACATTATTGTTTCAAATCCACTTGATGCAATGGTTTATACAGCACTTAAAGCTTCTGG
>Ga0193962_1000872_pt1 | contig 14140 bp, 13 predicted proteins | sample FB_5_MG_FD_140335 | JGI IMG/M metagenome (GOLD analysis project Ga0193962, IMG submission 140335) | Microbial mat bacterial communities from the Broadkill River, Lewes, Delaware, United States - FB_5_MG | ecosystem: Environmental > Aquatic > Freshwater > River > Microbial mats | place: USA...
AAAAAGTTAATGTTTTGAAAGTTAAGAATAGAGCTTTGCAAAATGACTATATTTTGAAAAGTATAAAGAAATTTAAAAATAAAAAAATAGGTATATTATATAGATATAATATTTCATCGGTAATAGTTGCAAATGGTTTAAATGAAAATAATATAAAATTTACTATAAAAGATGATAAAAATAAATTTTTTAACAATTTTGTTTTGAGAGACATTGTTTCATTTATTCAATTAGCAGAGGATAATACGAATGTAGATGCATTTTCAAATATATATTATAAAAGTTATACTTATTTTTCTAGAGATATGTGTAATTTTGTTAGAAAATCTGACACTAAAAAATCAGTTTTTGATACGCTGAGAATGTATCCGAACATGAAAGATTACATGTATGAAAGAATTACATCTTTTGAAAATGACATAAATATGATAAAGAAAATTAAAATGAATAAATTAATAGATCACATAAAATATAATATCGAATATTTTGACTACTTAGAAAGATTAGATGGTGAAGGTAGAAATAGGTTGACATCAACTGAACTTATTCTTGACATAATTAATGATGTGGCAAAATATAGTGTGGATACAGATGAGTTTATAAAAAAGATTAGTGGATTGAAAAAAGTTTTGAGAGAAGCTAAGACGCAAGAAGCTGATATAATGCTAAATTCTATACATGGTTCTAAAGGGTTAGAATATGATATTGTTTATTTGGTGGATAACACATTTGATGAATTTCCAAGAAGAAGAAAAAGTGAATCTCTTTTAGAGTATGAGCAATATTTAGAAGAAGAAAGAAGAATGTTTTATGTGGCCTTGACAAGGGCAAGAGAGAGGGCGTTCATATTTACGGGTGGTAATCCGTCTCAATTTGTAGAAGAATTAATAAGTAAAAAATGAAAGTCGGTATAATTAATTATACCGACTTTTTTATAAATCTTGTGTTAGTGTTGTCAAAATTTGAGAATATAACTCGGAAGGATCTTCATTCCATTTTTGACATAATTTGGTAGCTATATCTTTAGTTGGAACATGAAGACTTAAATCAAATATAACTTTTCTGTTATCTAATACTTCAATAACGACTATGAATTCATCTTCTGATTTTTGGTAATAGTGACTGAAAATAGCTTCTTTGTTCTCTCGTTCCTTTGTGAAAACATGAAATTGCTCTTTTACTTCATCGACAAAATAAGAAGGTAAATTATCTTCAAACATAATTATGGTTTCTAAACCTGACTCAGTTAGTTCGAAAAATTCATGTCCATCTTGATTTATAGTATTTACGAATTTTATATCAATGAGTAAATTTAAAATTTCCTGTAAAATAAAATAATCAAAGTAATCGTTTTTTAGTACAAAGTTAGTAAGTTCTGCATTTGTAACAGCTCGATCGAATTTTTTAAAAATATATAATAATTTCTTTTTATTCAGAGCTTGTTTTGCTTCACCAGCTTGCATTATAGCACCACCTTTCATATGTATATATATATATTATACTAGAAATAAGAATAATAACAAGTATTTTTATTTAGATTGATAGTTTTTATTAAATATATTTACATATTATAAAAATAAAGTTATAATAATGAGAAAATAAATTTTGAGTTATTATATTTTTTATGTTATAATAATATGATATGTAGATAGGTTGAAAAAGGAAGAAAAGATGATTAAAAATATTATTACTGATGTTGTAAAAAACAGCATAGCAGAAGAATTAGGAATACAGAAAAACGATGAATTAATTAGCATTAATAATGCTGAGGTAAAAGACTATATTGATTATAAGTTTCAGATATCTGATGAATATATTGTAGTTGATATAAAGAAAACTGATGGAGAAATTTGGGAACTAGAGATAGAAAAAGAAATAGATGAAGATTTAGGCATCATTTTTGAAAATCCTTTAATGGATAATATAAAAGTATGTAAAAATAAATGTGTATTTTGCTTTGTTGATCAGACACCAAAAGGCATGAGAAGAACATTGTATTTGAAAGATGATGATACTAGATTATCTTTTTTATACGGGAACTATATAACTTTAACTAATTTATCTGATGATGAAATAGATAGAATTGTTAAATATAATATTAGTCCGATAAAGGTTAGTGTTCATACCACAAATCATGATTTAAGAAATGAAATGATGGGAAAAAACACAGGAAATATCATTGAATATCTAAAAAGATTAGTAGATGGTGGTATAGTTGTGGATTGCCAAGTTGTGCTTTGCAGAGGGCTAAATGATGGTAAGGAATTAGATAGAACAATTAAAGAATTGTCAGATTTATATCCAGGAGTTCGTAGCATGGCGGTTGTTCCGGTAGGTTTAACGGATTATAGAGATAAATTATACACTCTAAAAAGTTTTGAAAAAAAAGATTGTATTGAAGTAATTGAACAGGTAGAAAAAGTTCAAAGTAAATTGTTTGACGCGATTAATACGAGATTTGTATTTATCTCAGATGAATTTTATGTCGTAGGAGAAAAAGACTTTCCAAATTATGAATGTTATGAGGAATTTGATCAAATTGAAAATGGAATAGGCTTATTCAGATTATTTGAAAAAGAAGTTGGCGATAAACTTAAAACTTTAAACAATCATGATGGAAAAAAAACAAAATTTTATATTGCTACAGGTGATGCAGCTTATGAAAGTTTGAGTATTATTTGTTCAGATATATCAGAAAAACTAAATGTGGACATTGAAGTTGTGAAAATAATAAATGAAAGATTCGGTCATAAAATTACGGTAGCAGGACTTGTTACTGGAAGAGATTTAATAAATCAATTGAAAATGAAATATTTAGATAAAGGTATTTCAATAGAAAAATTGATTATTCCAAAAGTTATGGTTGAACATGAAGATAGAATTTTTCTAGACGATGTGACTTTAAAAGAAGTTGAAGATGAATTACAAACAAAATTAATGGTAACTGAAGTTAATGGAAATGATTTTATAGATTTATTGATAAAAAATATATAAACATTGTTTGATAAATAGAAGATAAAATATATGAGGTGAAAAAATGGCAAAACCAATAGTAGCAATAGTAGGGAGACCAAATGTTGGAAAATCAACTTTATTCAACAGATTGGCTGGTAAAAGAATAGCAATTACAGAAGATACTCCTGGTGTAACAAGAGATAGAATATATGCTGAAGGAGAATGGTTAGATAACTATTTTACATTGATCGATACAGGTGGAATTGAACCAAATTCAACGGATACTATATTAAGACAGATGAGACGTCAAGCTGAGATAGCTATTGATATGGCAAACTTGATTTTATTTATAGTAGATGGAAAAGAAGGTATGACTTCAGCAGATAGAGAAGTTGCACAAATGTTAAGATTATCTAATAAAAATGTAATAATTATTTGTAATAAAATGGATAAACATATTGATGAAAATAACATTTTTGAATTCTATAATTTAGGTCTTGGTGATCCTTTTCCAATATCATCAACAGAAGCGTTGAATATTGGGGATTTATGTGATCTTATAGTTGAAAATATTAAAGATTTTGATTTGGAAGAGTCAGATGAAGATGCTATAAAAATAGCTGTTATAGGGAAACCAAACGCTGGTAAATCTTCACTTATAAATAAAGTTATTGGAGAAGAAAGAGTTATTGTTTCTGATATAGCGGGAACAACAAGAGATGCTATAGATACAAAATTCGAGAGAAATGGTCAGAAATATATCATTATAGATACTGCTGGTATTCGTAGAAAAGCAAAAATAAATGAAGCAGTAGAAAAATATAGTGTAGTAAGAGCATTTGCTGCAGTAGAGAGAGCTAATATTTGTATAATGATGATAGATGCGCAAGATGGTGTTACTGAACAAGATACAAGAATTGCTGGCTATGCGCATGAAAATGGATGTGCGGTTATAATAGTAATAAATAAATGGGATTTGATAGAAAAATCTACCAATACTCACATAAAATATACAAATAAAGTTAGAAATGATTTAGCGTATATGACATATGCACCTATATTAACTATATCTGCATTGACAGGAAAAAGAGTTGATAAATTATTAGAAACAATAGACACCGTTTATGAACACAGCACTAGAAAAATTTCTACTGGTGTATTAAATGATATTATATCAGAGGCTGTATTGATGAACCCTCCAAGAACTGATAAAGGAAGAAAATTAAAAATATTATATGCTACTCAGACAGGAGTTCAACCTCCAAAATTCTTGGTATTTTGTAATGATGAGAAATTAGTGCATTTTTCATATTGTAGATATCTTGAAAACAAATTAAGAGAAAGCTTCGAATTTATTGGAAGTCCAATATCAATAGAATTTAGAAATAGAAAAGGAGAATAAGCATGAGATATGTAATAATAGCGATTATAGCATATTTGATAGGTAATATTTCATTTGCAGTATTAATATCTAAATATGGTAAAAAAGATGATGTTAGAAAACACGGAAGCGGTAATGCGGGTGCTACTAATATGGTTAGAGCCTATGGTTTTAAAATGGGTATTGTTACATTTATCGGCGATATGCTTAAGGGATTAGTAGCTACATATATAGGCTTTAAAGCTGGCGGAGAATTAGGTATGTATGTAGCTGCTGTGTTAGTTGTAGTTGGACATGATTTCCCTGTTTTCTTCAAATTTAAAGGTGGTAAAGGTGTTTCTACTACTATTGGAGCTATGTTTTTTGTAGCACCATTTCCGGTATTAATATGTTTTGTGATTGGAATTAGTATTGCAATATTTACTAGAACGGTATCTTTAGGTTCTCTTATAGGTGTGTGTCTTTCTCCAATTGCTATATTGATATTCATGAAACCTATTGATATGAATGCTTTATACTTGGTGTTAGTTTTAGTTGGATTAGTAATTTTTAGACATAAAGAAAATATTAAACGATTAATTAAAGGAGAGGAGCATAAATTATAATGAAAGTTTGTGTTTTAGGTGGCGGAAGCTGGGGTACAGCGCTTGCAAAAGTGCTTAATGAAAATGGTCATGATGTTTTAGTTTGGATGCGAAACGAAGAAAGATGTTTAGAGATAAACGAAAATCACGTTAACAGAAAATATCTTCCAAATGTTAAGTTGCCAAATGATTTAATGTTTTCTACTGATATTGATGAATGTTTGAAAAATGTTAAATATGTCTTATTGGCTATTCCTACTCAAAACATTAGAAAAGTTTTGAAAAGTTTGAAAGATGAATATAAAGAATCAAAGATATTCATAAATGTAGCAAAAGGTATTGAAATAGGTACTGATTGCTTAATTTCTGAAATAGTAGAAGAAGAAACTAATAATTCTACCTATGTAGTTTTATCTGGTCCTTCACACGCAGAAGAAGTTGGAATGAAACTTCCAACAGTTATAACATCAGCATGCTTAGATAATAAAATAGCAAAAAAAGTTCAAGATTTATTTATGAATGATTATTTAAGAGTATATACAAATGACGATGTTAGAGGCGTAGAACTTGGAGGAGCTCTAAAGAATATTATAGCTTTAGGAGCTGGGATTTCTGATGGAGTTGGCTTTGGTGATAATGCGAAGGCTGCACTAATAACTAGGGGAATAACTGAAATTACAAGATTAGGTCTTCGTTTAGGAGCTAAGGAAACTACTTTTGCAGGACTTTCAGGTATGGGTGATTTAATAGTTACTTGTACAAGTATGCATTCAAGAAATAGAAATTGTGGTTATCTTATAGGTCAGGGTAAAACTAAAGAAGATGCTATAGCTGAAGTTGGTATGGTTGTAGAAGGAATTACAACAACTATAGCAGCACATGAAATATCTAAGAAATTAAATATAGAAATGCCTATAGTAGACGCCATGTATGATATTGTAGAAAATGGTGTGAATGTAAATGAAGCAGTAAGGAAATTGATGAATAGAGATAAAAAAGGTGAATAATTGTGCATTAAAGTTGCATTTTAGAATGGTTTATGGTACAATTTTCATATATTATGGAGTGATGTATATATGATGAAAAGAATAGCAAAATTTAGTGCGATTTTTATCATAATTTTAGTAGCAATTTTCGTTTTTTATAATAAATATTCAAATCGTGTAAAATTTCAACTCTTAGAATATGGAAGTATGGATCAAGTTATTCATGCAAAAGGTATGGTGTTTAAAAAAGACAAGATTACAAGATTTAACTCAGGAGCAAATTCGAAATTTTACTTTAATGAAGGAGATAAAATTTCTTCAGGGGTTAAAGTTGTTGATTTGAATATTAGTGGGTATAATGAAGTTTTAGTTAAACAAATAGAATTGATTAGCAATGCTATAGATGAAAACTCATCTTTAGTGGTTATTGAACCAGATAAAAATAATTATTATAGTCAATACTCTGATGGAGAATTGGATGTATTACTTAGAAGATATGAGAATGCTTTAGATAAAGGAAGTATTGATTTTTATTCTAGGTGTTCAGGATTTCTCAGTTATAAATATGATGGATTTGAAGACATTTGTAGTTTAGATGTTATTTTAGATGACGAGAAATTAGATGATTTTGATTTTAGTATATTAGATAAAATAAATAATGAAAATACCGACATAGTAGAGACACCTCCTGATTTTTTATTTAAAGTATCAGAAAATTTTGAATATTATATTGCTTTGAAAGCTAATAATGAAGATATTTTAAATTTAAGAAAAGGTATGTTTTTAAAAGTAGAACTAAATAAGAACGCTAGTGTATATGGACAAATATTCAAACTTATGCCATCTAATAAACAAGAAGAACAAGTGCTGATTTTAAAATTTGATGATTATTTTTATAAAATATACGATAAAAGAATTATTGATACGGTGGTTATTACAGAAACATTTCAGGGTTTAGTAGTGCCGAATGAATCTATGGTTGAATTAAATGATACGGTAGGTGTGTATATTGTGGATGTGAGTAAAATAGTTAAGTTTTTGCCAGTAGATATTTTGTATTCAGATAAATATAATACAATTGTTTCAGTTGGAGAAGCACTATATGAAGGCGGACGAGGAGTTATTAAAATAGCTGATAAATCGTTTAGTACAGTCATGAGATATGATAAAATAGTTTTAAATCCTTTGGAAGTTTATGATGGTAAAATAATTGAAAGAGAGTGGAAAGATGACAATTAAGGAAAATGCTGAAAATATTTTAGATATAGTGAAAAACTCTGCAGAGAAATCAGGTAGAACACTAGAAGATATTACAGTGATAGCTGTTTCAAAGACTGTAGATTCAGAAAAAGCTAGACAAGCTATAAAAGCAGATGGTATTTATTCTTTAGGAGAAAATAGGGTACAAGAATTCACTAAAAAAATAGAAGATTTATCAGATGAAGATATAGATTGGCATTTGATTGGACATTTACAAAAAAACAAAGTAAAATATATTATCGGAAAAACTAAATTGATCCATTCAATTGAAAGTTTATCGTTAGTTGAAGAAATAGATAAAAGATCTAAAAAAAACAATTTGATTACAGATGTTTTGATTGAAGTAAATATGGCCGAAGAAGAAAGTAAATTTGGTTTAAATAAGGAAGAAGTATTACCTTTTATAGAGAAAATGAAACAGTTTGATAATGTTAAAGTAAAAGGTTTAATGACTGTTGCTCCTTATTCAGAAATTACAGAGCAAATTAGATGGGTGTTCAAAGAAATGAAAACATTGTTTGATAATATTAAATTGAAAGAATTACCGAATACAGAATTTGAGTATCTTTCTATGGGCATGAGCAATGATTTTGAGATAGCAATAGAAGAGGGAGCTAATATTATAAGAGTTGGCACAAAAATATTTGGCGAAAGGAATTACGATATATAGTGAATAAAGATATGGAGGAAAATATGGGCATAAAGGACAGTTTTAAAAGCTTTATAGGATTGACAGACGAATACGATGATGTTGATTATGAAGAAAATGAAGAGTTGTATGATGAAGAACCATTAGACGACTTATCAACTGCTCAGCATTCAAATAGCAATAGTAATAGGAATAATGTGTTGAAAATTCATTCAAATTCAGATATGAAATTATTTATTTGTGAACCTACTAAATATGATGAGTGCACAAAAGCTGTGGATGAACTTAAAAATCGAAAAGCAGTTGTATTAAATATTGAGTCTTTAGAATTAGAAGATCAAAGACAAATATTTGAATTTGTAAAAGGTGCGGTTTATGCATTAGAGGCAAGTATTCAAAAAGTATCTAAAGGAATTTTTGTTATTGCGCCTTTAAATGTTCAAATTGATGGCAGTGAGACAGAAAAAGAGAAATACGAAAAGAATATGTATTTTCAGTAAGCCTAATAAACTTTTCCTTTTTCAGGAAAAGTTTATTTTTTAATAGAATATTGATTTTGGAGGACGTAGACATATGAAAAAAATAGGAATAATAGGAGCAATGGCTGAAGAGGTTGAAAAATTAAAACAAAGTTTTGAACTTGAAGAAATTGTTAAAATTTTAGATTATGAGTTTTATCTTGTAAAATATGAGGATAAAGAAATAGTTATAGTTGTATCTGGAATAGGTAAAGTTAATGCTGCTATATGTGCACAAATTATGATAATGAAATTTGACGTAGAATGTATCGTAAATTCTGGTATAGCGGGAGCAATAGATGAAAAATTGAATATAACTGATATAATAATATCAAAAGACTTGCTTCAACATGACTTTGATTGTACTGGATTTGGATATGAAGCAGGTATAATTCCGAGAATGGGAGAAGATTCAATATTTAAAGGTGATGAAAAACTGCTCGAAAAAATCGAAAAAGCAGCAAAAGAAAATAATATTGATTATAAAATAGGTAGAATAGCTACTGGTGATCAGTTCATATCAACAAATGAGAAAAAAATGTGGATAAAAGATACATTCAATGCAACATGTGCAGAAATGGAAAGTGCTGCGATTGCCCAAACTTGTTTTATCAATAAGATACCATTTTTAGCTATCAGATGTATTTCAGATACTGCTGATGAAAGAGCAGAAATGGTATATACTGAGTTTGAAAAAATAGCAATAGAAAAGTGCTATTCTATTACTCATACTTTTATAAAGGAGTACTAATATGTATATAATTTATGCTGTGTTATCGGTAGTGATAATATTTTTTGATCAAGTAACGAAAGAATGGGCGCAAACTTCTTTACAAGGAGCTTCGCCAATTAAAATCATTGATAATTTTTTACAGATGAATTACATTACAAATAAAGGAGCTTCTTTTGGGATTCTACAAGGTAAATTTACCTTGTTTGTTATAGCTACTATAGTTATTCTAATTGCAATTTTATTTATTTTTATCATGAATAGAAATATATCTAAGGCTGGAAGAATTTCATTATTATTTATTTTTTCTGGAGCTATAGGAAACTTTATAGATAGAATCAGATTTAGATATGTAATTGATTTTATAGATGTAAATTTTGGAAGCCTTTATGATTTTCCAATATTTAACATAGCAGACTGCTTTGTAGTCGTAGGCACATTTTTACTGTTAATATTAATATTAACCAACAAATTCGAGAATAGAAAAAATTATGGAAAATATACAATTAATATCAAATAAAGAAAATATCAGAATTGATAAATATATATCTGATGAAATAAATGAATTTACGAGATCGCAAATTCAAAAAATGATAAAAGATGATTTAATAGAAGTGAATGGAAAAACTTTGAGTAAAAATTATAAAGTATCTATAAATGATAAGATAGAAATAACAGTACCTGAGCCAAAATTATTAGAAGTTTTAGCAGAAGATATTCCTTTAGATATTATATACGAGGATGATGATGTTTTTGTTATAAATAAAGCACAGGGTATGGTTGTCCATCCTGCACCAGGACATTATTCAGGAACTTTAGTAAATGCACTAATGTTCAAAACTGAGAGCCTTTCTTCTATAAATGGAGTTTTGAGGCCAGGAATTGTTCATAGATTGGATAAAGATACGACTGGTCTTATGTTAGTTGCTAAAAATGATAAATCGCATCAAATATTATCAGATTGTTTAAAAGAACATACTATAGATAGATATTATTATGCTTTAGTTGAAGGCCGTTTTAGAAATGATACAGGTACAATAGATGCACCTTTAGGTAGGTGTCCAAAAGATAGAAAAAAAAGAGCTGTTGTATTTAAAAATTCAAAAGAAGCTGTTACTACGTATGAAGTAGTGGAGAGATATAAAAAATATACCTTAGTTAAAATCAAATTAAAAACAGGTCGAACACATCAAATTCGTGTTCATATGAAACATATAGGTCACCCAGTTGTGGGAGATAGCGTATATGGTAGAAAAGAAGTTAAATTTGGTTTGAAGGGACAATTATTGCATTCAAAGATAATAGGATTTGAACATCCAATAAGTAAAAAATATATGCAATTTGAAACAGATTTGCCAGATTATTTTCTTAAAGTAATCGATAAAGTAAGTAAGGAAAGGTAGTATTATGAATTATAAAGCATTGATAATGGATAGCAAAGCTATTGACAGAGCTATCACTAGAATTACTCACGAAATATTGGAGAGCAATAGAGGTGCAGACAATCTTGTATTAGTAGGTATTAAGACAAGAGGGTGCCCTTTAGCAGATAGAATAAAAAATAAAATTAAAGAAATAGAAGGAGTAGATGTTTTGTCTATTCCGTTAGACATAACTTCGTATAGAGATGATTTGATTGATGGAGAAAAATATGAAGTTGAAAACATAAGTGATTTTGGTGTCGATTTAGTTAATAAATCAGTAGTATTAGTTGATGATGTTTTGTATACGGGAAGAACAGTTAGAGCGGCTTTAGATGCCATTGTAGATGGAGGAAGACCTAGAAATATAGAGTTAGCTGTTATGGTGGACAGAGGTCATCGTGAATTACCTATTAGAGCGGATTTTATAGGTAAAAATTTACCAACATCAAAATCTGAAAAAGTTAAAGTCTTACTTGAAGAATTAGATAATGAAGAAAGTAAGGTAGTTATTTTATAAAATTTATGCGGATGGAGGTAGTTTATGGGCGAACTAAAAATTCAAGTGATGAATGATGAGTTGATAGAAATAATTACAAAAAAAATAAAAGATATCATTGAGAAAAATGATAAATTCAAAATGAATGAACTTTTAAACTCCTATTATCCTATAGATGTAGCAGAAGTAATTGATGAATTTGAAGATTCAGAAATAATAAATTTTTATGCATTAGTTGATGATAAAGAAATTTCAGATATTTTAGAACAGGCAGATGAAGATTTGCAAGTGCGAATGATTGATTTAATAGATAATTATAGAGCAATATTTATTTTTTCTCACATGTCAAACGATGAAGTGGTAGATATATTAGGTAATTTACCAATAAATAAGAGAAAAACTTTATTCAAATTAATGAAAGAAAGTGAACTTAGAACCATTCAATCTTTATTAGGTTATGATGAAGATACTGCTGGTGGAATTATGTCTACTGAATATATCGCATTGTATGAAGATTTTTCAGTGGAAGAAGCATTGAGAAAAATTAAAAAAATTGGTCCGCGTTCTGAAGTTATTGAGGTTTTATTTATTTTGAATAGAAAGAGACAACTGATAGGAATAGCCGATTTGAGAGATATACTCATAGCAGATGACGATGTTAAATTGATAGACATATGTGAAAAAAATCTGATCACAGTAGCTCCAGAGACTGATCAAGAAAGTGTTGCTTTGTTAGTATCTAAATATGATTTAAAAGTTATTCCAGTTATAAGCAAAAAAAATTCACTTTTAGGTATAGTAACAGTTGATGATGTAATTGATGTAATTGTAGAGGAAAATACAGAAGATATTTTACACATGGCTGGTGTTAGTGAAGGTGAAACTATTAATGGAAGTATAGGCGGATCTATAAAAAAAAGAATACCTTGGTTGTGTGTGAATCTTATAACTGCATTTTTAGCAGCTATAACAGTAAGCATGTTTGAAAGTACTATTGAGCAGGTTGTGGCCTTAGCAGCAGCAATGCCTATAGTTACAGGAATGGGCGGTAATGCAGGTTCTCAGACGTTATCACTTACTATAAGGCATATTGCTTTAGGTGAACTTAGTTTGAAAAATGACTGGAAGATAGTGTTTAAAGAAATTTGCATAGGATTGATTCATGGATTAGTTATTGGACTGATTGCAGGAAGTATATTGTATATAAAATATGGAAATATTTATTTAGGAATAATTATGATGATTGCAATGACTGTAAATCTTATTATTGCAGGAATTACAGGATATCTAGTGCCTTTAATTTTAAAAGCAGCTAAAGTTGATCCAGCATTAGCTTCATCAATTTTTGTAACTGCTATAACAGATATATTTGGGTTTATGATTTTCCTTGGATTAGCAAAAATGTTTATTTCTTATTTAATATAGAGGAGAAAAAATGGCTTTAGACGGAATTGTAGTGCACAGTATTTGCACAGAATTGAAAAACAATTTAATAAATGGAAGAGTTGATAAAGTACATCAACCAGAAAAAGATGAAATAATAGTAAAAATTAGAAACAATTCACATAATTATAAATTACTGATTACTTCTAATAGTAGTAGTCCTAGAATGCATTTCACAAATGTTACAAAAGAAAATCCTATTAGTGCACCCATGTTTTGTATGTTACTTAGAAAACATTTATCTGGTGCAAAGATAATAGATATATCACAATTGGGATTCGATAGAATAATTGAGATGAAATTTGAATGCAAAGATGAGTTAAGAACAACAGTTGAAAAATCAATAATAGTAGAAATTATGGGTAAACATTCTAACATTATTTTTATAGATAAAGATAGAAAAGTTATTGATTCTATAAAGAGGGTATCTGAAAATATGTCTAGTGTAAGACAAATATATCCAGGTAAAGAATATTTGTTGCCACCGACTCAAGATAAAGTAAACCCATTAGAAGTAGAAGAAAATAAATTTATTGATATGTTGAAAAATGCAGATCAAGATATGAATGTATATTCTTTTACGTATAAGAAATTTCAAGGTTTTAGCTCTTTGATAGGAAAAGAAATATGTTTCAGAGCAAAAATAAATGAAGATGCATGTATTTCAAATTTGATAGAACATGATATTAAAAATTTATATGATTCTTTTAGAACTATTATCACTGAAATAGAATCAGATAAATATACTTATAAAATTTTTAGAGATAAGAAAAAGAATTTTCACAGCATTAAACTATCATCTTTTGATTCTGTAGAATATGAAGAGTTTGATACAGTAAGTGAATTATTGGATTTTTATTTTAATGATATTGATAATCAAAACAGAATAAATCAAAAAGTTTATGGTCTTATGAAAAATATATCTAATAAAATAGATAGAGATAAAAATAAACTTAAGAAGAGACATAAAGAATTAGAAAAGGCTGAAAACAGAGAAAAATATAGAATATATGCGGATTTATTAATGGCTAATTTAGGAACTGAAGTTCATGGAAATGAAGTAGAAGTTATTAACTACTACGATGAAGAAATGAATAAGATGATAATTCCACTAGACCATAAAATCAAGGATTTAAAAAGAAACGCACAAAAATATTATAAGAAATATGAAAAACTTAAAAATGCTGAAGAAGAATTAGTAAAATTAATAGAAGACGCTAAAAAAGAAATAGAATATTTAGAGAATATTGAGTTTAGTATTGGATTGTGTAAAAATCCCGATGATATAGATCAAATTAATGCTGAACTATCAGAAAATGGATATATCAAGAAATATAAAGTGAAGAAATCTCAGAAGAAATTAAAAATCACTGATAAAATATTAGTTTATGAGAGTTCATTTGGGCATGAAATTTATGTAGGAAGAAATAATATTCAAAATGATTATATAACATTTAAAATTGCTGATAAAAATGATTATTGGTTCCATTCAAAAGGAATTCCCGGTTCTCATGTAGTTATAAAGACAAATAATGATGAATTAGAAGACATTGAATACATGGAAGCTGCGAGATTAGCTGCTTATTATAGCAATGGAAGAAATAATAAAACAGTAGAAATAGACTATACAAAACGATTAAATTTGAAGAAACCTTCAAATGCTATGTTGGGATTTGTGATTTTTCATACAAATTATTCTATGAATATTGATACT
>Ga0193962_1000873_pt1 | contig 14138 bp, 10 predicted proteins | sample FB_5_MG_FD_140335 | JGI IMG/M metagenome (GOLD analysis project Ga0193962, IMG submission 140335) | Microbial mat bacterial communities from the Broadkill River, Lewes, Delaware, United States - FB_5_MG | ecosystem: Environmental > Aquatic > Freshwater > River > Microbial mats | place: USA...
AGATACTATCGTTGAATCAGCTCACTTCCAATTGCGAGCCCTTGTCAACGGATGCCTTAGCCAAAGCATTTTGTAATGGCGCGCTGCGAGAGCTACAACTTACCCCTAAGCCGGGACTGGTCGATCAAGATAATAGCGGTTCGCATTATGATCTTGATTACGAGATTATGGAGCGTTCCGTTAAGCTACTAGAGCTATTTTATCGTGAACTGTTGCTGCTTGAGGTGCCAACACTCGATATGTTGCAGCTTAAACGGATTGGTATCGACGCTGAGCAGCGAATGTTTCAGTACTGTGGCACCAACACTCATCGTGGCTATATCTTTTTAAGTGGCTTAACCATGCTGGCGTTTCGCAATCGCAGTGATCTTCGTAGTGGAATTATTGAACTCGCCCATATCTATTTTCAGCAGCAAATTGAAATGTCTCACGGTGAAGCTGTTCGCCATCGTTATGGTGTCGGTGGCATCATGACCGAGAGCTTACTCGGCTTGCCTGCTGTTTTTGATCACGCGTTACCTGCTTATCGTCAAGCACTTCTTTGGGGCAATGAAGAGCGGGCAGCATTGATGGTTATGGCTAGATTGATGCAGGTAATAGAAGATACCACCAGTTATCATCGCTGCGGTATTGCGGGGATAAACCAAATTAAAAATGATGGGGCATATTTAGAAAAATGTCTCAATGATGGCGTCGATGTGACGTTATGGTTACGGCAGTGTAATGCTGGATATCGCGAAATGAACTTGACCATGGGTGGTGTGGCAGACCTTATGGCGCTCACATTCGCTTTGCATGAATTGAAGGTATGCTCGTAGGTGTAACGTTACAATGCTAAGCTAGTAACAAGCATCGCTACGTAAGATAAAAAGACAGATCGAAAACAAAAAATTGTTGGTCGTTTGTTTCAACCTGATACATCCTTTCTCCCACGTTGACACATGTTTTCAATTTTTCACATAGTTATAATACGTGTGAAAACGGTGTGTTATGCGTTTCTGGCAAGATTGGCCTAGTCCTTGCGAGTGTATAAAAAATAAATACACATAACGCTTACCCGTCACGACGTTACGATGACAGGTAACCACGACCTTGCGGGAGGTACAATCATGGTAGTCGAAAAAATTAGCAAAATGATCGACAAAGCTCAAGGTGCTGTTGCAGAATTTAAGAAGCTCAATCAAGAACAGACTGACGCGATTTGCGAAGCAATTGCCAACGTGATTGAGAAAAATAAAGTTGAATTGGCACAGATGGCTGTGGACGAAACTTGTCTTGGTAATGTGGCCGATAAAACGATTAAAAATCATTTCGGTTCGACGGTGGTCTGGAATGACATGAAAGGTGTTAAGACTGTCGGTATTGTTAAGGATGAAAACGATATCCTTGAAATTGCAGAGCCTTTTGGTGTCGTCGCGTCTGTTACACCAACAACCAATCCAACCTCAACTGTGAGCTTTAAGGCTCTGTCATCTCTGAAGGGCCGTAATGCCGTGGTCTTTGGTTTTCACCCTCGCGCGCAAAAATGTTGCGTGGCAACCGCGCAACTATGTCTCGATGCTGCGATTGCTGCTGGCGCTCCGGCTGATTGTATTCAGTGGATTGATGAGCCATCCATCGAGGCAACTAATGCGCTTATGACCGACTCAGGTGTTGATGTTATTTTAGCGACAGGTGGCGGTGCTCTCGTTTCGGCTGCATATAATTCAGGAAATCCAGCTTATGGCGTTGGAGCGGGTTGCTGTCCAGTTTATATTGCCAGCGATGCAAATATTGATCAGGCGATGGAAGATGTTCTTTTGTCGAAAACGTTCGACAATGGTGTAGTCTGCGCTTCGGAGCAAAATCTTATTTTTGATGATGCTGACGTAGCAGAAAAGGCCGTTGCCAAAATCCAAGAACTTGGCGCTTATCTGGTCAATGATGAAGAAAAAGCGAAGCTAGAGAAATTATACTTTGGTGATTGTGTTGTTGTATCGGGCGATGTGGTTGGTCAGTCGGCAATAAAAATTGCTGAAATGGCTGGTTTTACGGTTCCTGAAAGTACTCGTGCACTGCTTATTGGCCCTTTAAAGGGTACGCAAAATATTGAACCGATGAGTCGCGAAAAACTGTCGCCGAGTTTGGGATTTTTTGTTGTCGACGGTAAAGATGTTGCGATCGACCTTTGCGCAGAGCTATTGAATAATGCTGGTGCAGGTCATACCGCAGGTATTCACTCGGCGAGTGAAGAGCTTTGCGTCGAATTTGCTCAACGAGTTGATGCGAATCGTATCCCTTTCAATGCGCCCACAAGCCATGGAGCAATTGGTGGTTTGTATAATGTATTGATCCCCTCGTTGACGCTAGGTTGTGGCTCACGTGGTAACAATATCACCACGGATAATATCAGCTTTCGTAATTTGATTAGTGTTAAGCGTGCAGCACGCCGAGTTGTACAAGGGTAGGTTATTGTTCAATCTATCGCCCGCTTTACCGTGCGGTTGTGGTTGCGGTAGAGCGGGTTGTGTGCGCAATAATTGATCCTAGGCTAGCTAACTCATTAATAAGCTGGTAGAATGTTAACTGACGATTGAAGGTTTGCGTTGATTGTGAATGACCTGCACTCAGGGAGATATTCGTATGGATGTCACTACACAACAAATGAATAGTGCTCGTTTGTATGCGACTGTAGCAGTGCAACAAGCTCCTCAATCGGTGCAAGATACAAAAGGTAAGGGGGCAACTAATTCCCCCAAAGGTGACGATATCACATCTTTATCGCCCGTTACAGATCAGGTTCGCCTTAGCCTTGAAGCGCGCCAAGCCTACGAAAATTCCCTTAGCACCCCACCCGTTAATGATCTTCAAGAGGGTAATGCTGTCGCGAATAATGAGACCGCTTCGCCAGTCGTCGATGGTGGACAGCCCGCAACAGAAGTCGATCCTGTTGCTGCGGAGGTAAAACAGCCTGACACGGCAGCTGAAGAGAGTTCTGCTGCCAAGGAACCGAAACAGAGTGATGAAAACTCTGACAAGGTTCACCTGACTGCTGACGAGCAACAACAGATTCTTGAACTGGAGTTGCGTGATCGCGAGGTGCAGGTTCATGAAGCGGCACATGCTGCTGTTGGTGGCCAATATGCTGGTGCTCCAAGTCTTACCTATGAGACTGGCCCTGATGGCAAGCGCTATGCGGTTTCAGGTGAAGTGAATGTCGATATGAGTGAAATCTCCGGTGATCCTGCGGCAACAATGAAAAAGGCTGATGTGATTCGTGCTGCTGCCTTAGCTCCAGCGCAACCATCATCGCAAGATCGTAATGTCGCAGCTCAGGCAGCGCAGATGAAAGCGGAAGCTCAAACGGAACTGATGGCTGAGGCAGCTGAAGCTGGCAATAATATGGTCGAAAACTCTGCGACTGCGGGTTCATTACCCACTGTTGCTGCTGAGACCGTTTCAGATGTTACGGCGCCGCAATTTAGTGGCGCTATCGCTTAGTGAGTCGATCTCCTGTGTGCAGAGACGGTTCGGTGACTCGAACACCTCATGGCCAGCTTATTCTCTTTTGGTTGTTGCCGTTGCTATGGCTAAGCAACTTTCCTGTTTGTTTTGCTCAAGTTGAACCAACTCCTCCAGATGTACGGCCACCCGTGGTCATTGTTGGTGGCGATCACGCTTATCCCCCGTACGAATTTATTGATGAAGACGGTTTGCCCAGTGGTTTTATTGTTGATTTGACCTATGCCATTGCCGAAGTGATGGGTTTTCAAGTCGAGATTCGTCTTGGTGATTGGCACGATATGCGTCGTGCACTTAACGCGGGTGAGGTCGATATCCTTCAAGGGGTCGCCTATATTGAAGATCGACTCGATGAGCTTGATTTTACCCCACCCCATAGCACCATTTATCAATCAATTTGGACTCGAACAGGTGCGCCAATTAAAACGTTGCAAGACCTCCATGGTAAAGAGGTGATTGTGATGCGCGACAGTGTGATGCACGAGTTCATGGTTTCAAAAATGCCTGATGTAACACTGTTCACCACCAATTCTTTACGCGACGCACTACAGCTTCTTGCCTCAGGAAAACACCATTGTGCGTTGGTTTCAAAGCTGCCGGGTGAATATTTGCGGCGTGGTGAAAAGTTGACCAACATACAACCGGTTGCTAAATCGTTGGTGGAGCAGCCCTATAGTTATGCTGTGCGCAAGGGCAACCATGCTTTAGCCGAACGGTTTAGTAATGGATTGGTGGTCCTCAAAGAATCGGGGCGCTATCAACAGATTTATAACAAGTGGCTTGGAGTCTTGGAACCACCACGCCTGTCGTGGCGGCGAGTTCTTGAGTACAGTGCCTTGGTGGTCGTGCCATTGTTGATGATTTTAGCGGCAACCGTGTTGTGGTCGCGAACATTGAAGCTCAAGGTTGATGAACGTACGGCACAACTGTCTCAAGAGGTAAAAGAGCGTAAGCGCGCTGTTGAAGAGTTGCAGTTGCGGCAAAAACAGTTGTTACAAGCCGATAAGATGACCTCATTGGGGATTCTTGTTTCAGGTGTTGCCCATGAAATTAACAATCCCAATGGACTAATCACTTTAAACTTGCCACTACTCAGCCGTGCTTGGATTGATGCCCAACCTATTTTGGAGCAACATTATCAGGTTCATGGGGATTTTAAGTTGGGTTGGCTTAATTATTCCCGTATGCGTGATGAGATCCCCGAATTACTTTCTGAGATGCAGGATTGTAGTCGCAGTATTAAAAGTATTGTCGAAGACTTGAAAGATTTCGCTCGTCGTGATGACGAACCGGTAACCGAAAGTGTTGATGTCAACGTGGTGGTCGAGGCCGCAAGTCGGTTGTTGGATAATCAGATCAAAAAAATGACCCGCAATTTCCATCTTCAGCTTACACCATCACTGCCAATGGTTTATGGTCGCGCGCAACGTTTAGAGCAGGTTGTCATCAATCTATTGCTTAATGCGTGTCAGGCACTTGATGATCCACAACAGGGGATTTGGCTTTCTACCCGCTATGAACCGCAGGATCATATGGTGATCATTGAAGTGCGCGATGAGGGCTGTGGTGTCGAGCAGGGCCAGTTACCGTTCATGATTGACCCGTTTTTTACCACCAAACGTGAAAAAGGGGGGACAGGGTTGGGACTATCTGTTTCAGCGGGTATTGTTGAAAATCATGGTGGACGATTAGAGTTTGAAAGTACGGTCGGTGAAGGGCTGCGTGCTATCCTTTCGCTGCCAGAGGAAGGTGTAATCAATGAGTGAGAATTTGTGCCCAGAGTTTAAAATATTGTTGGTAGATGATGAACGCTCGTGGCTCAGGAGCTTGAGTATCACCTTAGAGGGGCCGGGCGGCTATAATAATCAGCTCATGTGTAGTGATAGTCGGCAAGTTTTGGAACTCTTGGCACACGAGGACATTGGTCTGGTATTACTCGATTTAACCATGCCTCATATCGGTGGTGAAGCGTTACTCGAACAGATCGTTGCCAATCATCCACAGGTGACCGTTGTTGTGGTCAGTGGCATGAATCAGATTGAAACGGCAGTGCGTTGTTTGAAAATTGGCGCATTCGACTACCTCGTCAAGAGTGTTGATGAGGAACAGTTGCTCGACTGCGTTCATCGAGCTGTGCGCTTGGTGGAGTTGGAGCGTGAAAATCAGGCATTGAGTCGTGGTTTGTTGCATCAGCAGTTGCGTTACCCCGAAGCGTTTAGTTCTATCCTGACTCAGGATAGCAGCATGAAGGCGATCTTCCAGTATATGGAGTCGGTGGCGGCAACGCGGCGGCCAATCCTTATCAGTGGTGAGAGTGGAGTCGGTAAGGAATTAATTGCTGGTGCTCTGCACCAGATAAGTGGTCGTAGTGGTGAGTTGGTGGCGGTGAATGTCGCCGGGCTGGACGATAATGTGTTTTCTGATACCCTGTTTGGTCATGTTCGCGGGGCCTTTACTGGGGCGGATACCGCGCGATCCGGCATGATTGAAAAAGCGGCTGGCGGCACACTTTTTCTTGATGAGATCGGGGATTTAAGTCTCGCCTCGCAGGTGAAGTTGCTCCGTTTGCTTCAGAGTGGCGAATATTACCCTTTGGGCAGTGATCAATCCTGCCAAATGAAGGCGCGGGTTGTTGTGGCTACCCATCAGGATCTAATTGCTCGGCAAAATGATGGCCGTTTCCGTAAGGATCTTTATTACCGTTTGCGCACCCATCATGTTGAGATTATTCCACTGCGCAAGCGTCGCGGAGACATCTCTTTGCTGCTCAGTTACTTTCTTGAAATGGCCGCCAAGGAGTTAGATGTCGACGTACCGTCGGTTCCCGATGGTCTTCTTGCTTTACTCTCCAGTTATGATTTTCCCGGTAATGTCCGTGAACTAAAAATGATCATTTACGATGCCTTGAGTGTGAGCCGTGGTGAAACTCTTTCGTTGCAACCTTTTCAGGCTGCATTCGGTGTCAATGCCGATGCTACAGTGGGGCGTGCTGAAATGGATGAGATGTTGTCGGCACGGCTGTTTGGTATGTTAGATCAATTGCCGACAATAACCGAAGTTGGTTCACTGTTGGTTGCAGAAGCGATGCGGCGTTCGCAGGGCAACCAAAGTGTCGCTGCACGTCTGCTTGGTATCTCGCAACCCGCTTTGAGTAAGCGGTTAAAAAATTCCCCCATCGATCCCTCCTTATGATCGATCACACTATATAACTAAAGTTATAGCGAATAGCTAAGGTTATAGTTTCTTTTTAGTTGTTTGTTTTCAATAGGTTATTGATTGTCCTCTTAAAAGCTATAACTTTTATTATAGTTCCTTCCATTGCAAAGTTCTGCTTTATCTCTCCGTTTTCCTTGTAAATACAGTCGCTTGCGTGGTTTGTGTAAACTTGGCACCTCCCTTGCTAATTAATATTAGTGTGCAACACTGTAATGTGTCGCTACGTGGGGGATGTGAACGGCATCCTTGGAGATTATAATCACCATATGGAGGAATACAGTATGAAGAGAACTGCACTATTTTTTGCCGTTATGGCTGTTTTTACGTTGATTGCAGCACCAGCTTTTGCTGCTCGTTACGTCACTATTGGTACCGGCGGTGTTACGGGTGTGTACTACCCAACCGGTGGCGCAATCAGTAAACTTGTGAATAAGAAGCGGAGAGAATACAACCTGCGTATGACTGTCGAGTCGACAGGTGGTTCGGTGTTTAATGTTAATGCACTGATGAACGGTGACCTAGAGATGGGGGTTGTTCAGTCTGATCTCCAATATCAGGCCATGAAGGGGATTGGCGCTTGGCAGGGTGAGCCTCAGGAAAAACTTCGTGCGGTATTCTCTATCCATCCAGAAATTGTCACCATCATCGCGGCTGTCGATAGCCAAATTAATGGAATTGCTGATTTCAAAGGTAAAATTATTAATATTGGTGCTCCCGGTACAGGGCAGCGCGTTAACGCGATGGATTTGATCACGGCAGCAGGATTAGATCCGAAGACCGATCTGCAAACTGAAGGGATCAAGCCCGCTGAGTCGGCCAAGATGTTACAAGATGGTCGTATTGATGCGTTCTTCTACACCGTTGGTCACCCGAATGGCTCAATCAAAGAAGCGGTCGCTGGAGCACGTAAGGTTGCGTTTGTCCCTGTTGAGCAAGCGTTGGTCGATCAACTGGTTGCTGAGCAACCTTATTATGCGGCGGCCAACATCCCTGTTGCACCCTATGCGGGTGTCGCAAACAGCGAACCTGTCCCAAGCTTCGGCGTTAAAGCAACAATTTGTAGCTCTGCCGATGTTCCAGAAGATGTGATCTATACCATCACCAAGGAGGTGTTTGAAAACCTTGAGGTATTGAAAACACTTCACCCTGCCTTAGCGATCTTGACCAAAGAGAACATGCTTCAAGGTCTCAGTGCTCCACTCCACCCCGGTGCATTGAAATATTATCGCGAAGCGGGTTTGATGAAGTAAATCACTTTTTCCGCGGTGGAGATTTCATGCTCCGCCGCGGAAAATTGTGCTGTCAACGTAACGAGTACTACGGTCAGGAGGTCTGATGAAAACAGTTGATAATCAACCAGATGAAAAGAGTGAACCCATAGAACCAGAGCACGACGAAGGCGTTGCCGCCGCAAAACGGATTCAAGAGGAGGAAGAGCTTGGCCTTCGCTATCTTCAGGGCTGGCAGCGATTTCTCGTTCCGTCGATTGCCCTTATCTGGTCGCTGTTCCAACTATCGCTATCAAGCTGGTTGCTGGTTGACTCAACCTATATTCGTGCCATCCACCTGACCTTTGCATTGCTGATCGTGTTTTTGTCCTACCCCATGTTCAAGCGCGATATTCATATTCCGGGCTTGCGTTGGTTGGGTGAAAAACATGGAATACCGTGGCCCGATTTTATTTTGGCGGGTATTGCTGCTGTTGTTGCCCTCTATTTAGCCGTCGATTACGAGGGCATTGCCAACCGTATTGGCCGTGCCAGCGATCTGGATATAGTTGTTGGTGTAACCTTGGTTGTGCTGTTGCTCGAAGCAGCGCGACGAGTGATTGGTCCTGCACTTCCAGTCATCGCCTCGATCTTTACCGCCTATGCTTTCTTTGGCCGCTACATGCCAGACTTTCTCGCCTTTAAAGGGGTGAGCCTTCCTCGTTACCTCAGTCAGATTACTTTATCGACAGAGGGGATCTACGGAATTCCCCTCGACGTATCAGCGCGCATTGTCTTCTTGTTTGTGCTGTTTGGTGCCATGCTCGATAAGGCTGGAGCGGGTAAGTTCTTTATAGATGTGGCCATGAGTCTGCTCGGCCGCTACAAGGGTGGCCCTGCTAAGGCTGCGGTGTTGTCGAGTGGCTTATCTGGATTAGTCTCAGGCTCAAGTATTGCTAATGTGGTCACCACTGGAACATTCACCATACCGCTGATGAAAAAGGTGGGTTACCCTGCCCATAAGGCCGCGGCAGTTGAGGTTGCAGCAAGTACCAATGGGCAATTGATGCCACCCATCATGGGGGCGGCAGCCTTTATTATTGCTGAATATGTCAATGTACCCTACCTCGAAGTTGTTAAAGCGGCGATGGTTCCGGCTTTCGCTTCTTATGCGGCGCTGTTTTACCTCACTCACCTCGAAGCGTGTAAGTTGGGGATGAGGGGCTTAGCTAAAGCGGATCTTCCTCGCTTCTTTGCTACCTTCATGGGAGGAATACACTTCTTAATTCCGATCTTTGTTTTACTTTATGAGCTGATTATTCCCCGTCACTCACCAGATCTCGCAGCATTTCGCGCAATTATGGTGCTGATGGTATTGATGATCTTGCAACGCCTGATTCCGGCATGGCGACAAGGGCTACCGAAAGTTAGTGCCTTTAGGCTCGGTTGCGCAGAAGTGGTTGATGGGCTGGTCGCTGGTGGTCGTAACATGGTTAGTGTTGCCGTGGCAACGGCAGCGGCTGGAATTATTGTCGGCGTTGTTACGATGGGCCTCGGTGGTCTCGTCACCGATATTATCGACCTGCTCAGTGGTGGCAATTTGGTGTTGATGTTGGTGATCACTGCGATTGCGAGTTTGATTTTGGGTATGGGGCTGCCGACAACAGCGAACTATATCGTCATGGCATCGTTGACCGCTCCTGCTTTGGTTGCCTTAGCGGACATGCAGGGTTTTGCGGTACCGTTGATCGCTGCTCACCTGTTTGTCTTCTATTTCGGGATCTTAGCCGATGACACTCCCCCCGTAGGTTTGGCGGCTTATGCCGCAGCGGCGATTGGTGGTGCCGACCCGATCAAGACCGGGCTTCAAGGGTTTATGTATGATATTCGCACGGCAATCTTGCCGTTTATGTTTATCTTTAATACCGATATCTTATTACTTGGAATCAGTAATCCCTTATTAGCGATCTATATCTTCATTATGACGTGTGTGGGTACCTTTGCCTTTGCCGCAGCGACTCAGGGGTGGTTTATCAGTAAGAACCGGTGGTACGATACCCTGTTGCTTATGTTGGTTTCGGCGATGATGTTCCGTCCCGATTTCTTTGCTCGGCTGATTAGCATTGAGAACCATTATCTTGCCTACCTGCTGGGTGTGGCTCTATGGGGTGGAATTTATTTTTTGCAAAAGTTGCGTGGTGGTTCAACACCAGTCGCTACAGCGTAGGAGGTTGTTATGTTGCCAAAGTATGAGACCATTTTACTCGCCATCGATCTTTCGGAGAATTCAGCCTACGCGTTACGTCATGCCGTGGCCATTGGCCGTTGCCACAACGCTAAAGTGCACCTGCTGCATGTATTGCCTGATGTCGAGCCCGCTGTACTCAATTACGTGGCTACGGTGATGGGTGAGAATAAACTTGCTGATTATGAGTTACAACATAAGGAGGATGTTCGGGATCAAGTGCGGGTGTCGGTTCATGACTTTGCTAAGGCTGAGTTGCTGAACAATCCGGAGTATGTTGCGTTGATCGACGATATCCAAGTGCACCATGGTACGCCCTCTTCCGTCGTTCTCGATGTTGCTGAACAGCTTGATGCAGATCTGATCGTCATCGGTAGTCACGGCAAGGGGAAGATCAGCCATGCCTTTCTTGGCACCATGGCCAAGCGCTTGTTGCGTAAATCGGTGCGGCCAGTACTAGTGGTTCCGCTACAGAATTAACAGAAAAGAGTGAAGGGGAGTTGGTTACTCCCCTTCACCGACCATCTCACCAATCAGGTCATATTCAGTGGTATCTGTCACTGTTATGGTCACGATGTCACCGATGTTGGGCTGTCCTGCGGTGATGTAAACAATGCCGTCGACATCGGGCGCTTGACCGCGATAGCGACCTTGTAACAACAAGTCTGTCTCTTCACTAAAACCATCCACCAATACATCAATCTCTTGACCGAGCAGGGCATGGTGTTTGTCCTGTGAAATAACACTTTGCGCTTCCATGATCTGCTGTTGGCGCTGCTGTTTCAGCTCTTCATCAATTTGATTGTCCATTTGCGCTGCCGAAGTTCCGTCCTCTTGCGAGTAACAGAACGCACCAACACGGTCAAAGTGGCCCTCGTTAACAAAAGCGAGAAGTTTTTCAAATTGGGCCTCCGTTTCACCGGGGAAGCCGACAATGAACGAGGTGCGCAGGGTGATGTTGGGAACCCGCTGCCGAATGCGTTGAATAAGCGAGCGCAATTGCTGTTCGTCGATACGGCGATTCATCTTCGTCAGAATGGCATCGTCAATGTGTTGCAACGGCAGGTCGAGATAGTTGCAGATCTTCTCTTCGCTGGCAATTAGGTCAATTAACCCATCTGTTACCCCATCGGGGTAAGCGTACAGCAGACGAATCCACTGTAAGTCGTTGATCTGTACCAACTCATGCAGCAGTTTTTCCAGTGTCGAGCCATCGTTTAAATCATGGCCAAAGGCGGTGATATCCTGCGCAATCAGATTGATCTCTTTTACGCCCGCCTTAACGCTGGCCTCCACTTCAGCAACCACCGAAGCAATGGTGCGTGAGCGCAGTGGTCCGCGCAATTGCGGAATGATGCAGTATGAACAGCAGTTCGAACAGCCCTCAGCAATTTTTACATACGAGGTGTAGAATGGTGAAGCCTTCACCCGCGGTGTGGTGTGATCATGGAGCGTTGTTGGTGCACTTACCGCTTGAAGTTGCTGCTTTGAAGCGCGATATTCATCGATCAGTTCGACAATCCGTATCGCATCCCCCGTTCCCATGAAAATATCGACTTCTGGCAACTCTTTAGCGAGATCAGCTTGATAACGTTGTGGCAAACAGCCGCAAACAATCAGTAGCTTACACGATCCCTCTTCTTTGAAGTGGGTGGCTTCGAGGATGGTGTCGATCGATTCCTCCTGTGCATCACTGATAAAGGCACAGGTATTGATGATGAGGATATCCGCTTGCTCCTCATCGTTGGTGATATTAAAGCGGTCACTGGTAAGGTGACCAAGAATCACTTCAGAATCGACAAGGTTTTTCGGACAACCTAAGCTGATTAAACAGACATTTTCTTTATTCAAGCGAGTTCTCCACGTGCTACGAGCGCATGTTCATAAATTGGAGGTCAACATCTAGGTCAGCCCCTTTGAGCATTTGCATTACATCTTGCAAGTCATCGATCTTTTTGGCTGAAACGCGAACTTCATCGTCGGTGATTTGTGGCTGAACCTTGAGCTTCATATCTTTAATCTTTTTGATGATCTCTTTGGCTTTCTCTTTCGAGATCCCCTGAATTAAGCCGATTTGCTGACGAACCGCTACGCCTGATGCATTCTCCACCTTGCCAAAGTCAAGACACTTGGCTGATACATTACGCCGAGTTAGTTTTGCTTTTAAGATATCGGTGATCGCTTGCAGCTTATAATCATCGGCAGCTAAAATGGTGATGCTCTCTTTGTTAAGAGTCACCTCGTTGTGAGTTCCTTTAAAATCGTAACGCTGATCCACCTCTTTACAGGTTTGGTTTACAGCATTATCAACTTCTTGCAAATCTACTTTTGAAACAATGTCAAAACTTGGCATGAAACGTCTCCATGAAAAGGGGTGGATTATTTGAAATCAACGGTTAAATCGGATGGCCGCACGGTATCAACCCCTTCAGGGATAACGAAGGTAAATGATTCAGTGGCTGCCGCTTGATTAATTTTTACGTTGCGAAATTCGATCTCAGTGGTATTTCCTGTCGGGTCGAGAACACTGGCCATATGTAATGGAAAGCCTGCTTGTGGCTGCTCATCGGCAAGCCACTTTGGTACGGCTAGCATCAACGTTTTGATGTACACCGACGATTCTTTTGGCGTCAGTTGCAACAAATAGTCTTCATCATTATTGCGTTGCGGAACGCCCCATACCACTGTGAAGTGCTGCGATAGTTGGCCGAGGTTGCGTAAAAACAGCAGAGGGTCCTCGCTGTAGTAGCTTTCATCGTTTACTTCAGAAAGCATCACCTGGTTGTTGTCAGGGACATAAACCCACAGGTTTTGACCGTTTGACACCACTTGTTGTTGATTTGGTACGGTGTAGCGCCAGTGAAAAAGGGTGTTCGTCTTCTGACCATCTTCGGCACATACAAACTTCATTGCCATGGTGCCACGAGCTGTTTGCATACGATTCAGGCTAGCAATACGGGCTTTTTGATAAAAATCGCCCTCAACCGTTTGAATCCTTAGCACATTAGCGCTGGCGTTGAAGCGCTGCTGGAAGCGTTCAAGTAGTTGTGTTGGGGTTGTCTCCGTATTTTGTGCCCAAGCTGGGCTGGTGAGACAAAGAATAATTAAAAAAATAACAGTGCGCATGCACAATTCCTTTCGGGGAGGTTAAAACCGGTTGCTACCGGTGAGTCGTTAACGAAAATGGTTAAAGCCTGTCGACTGAAAGCTCTGTGTTTGACCCGCCGGAGTCACCAGTGTTAGGCCCTGACTCGCAGGGAGACAGATGCCGATTTGGGTCAATGGTATTTTGAGTTCAGCAGCAAGCTGCTTGATCTTATCATTGTTTGTCGCTGGAGCACAGAAAAGGAGTTCATAATCCTCACCGCCACGCAGAGCAATCTCAGCATCGTTTGGATGACTATTCAAATGTAGTTGCGCTGACTCGGATAGAGGAACTTGGTTTTGAATTATCTGTGCACCCAGTTGAGATTGCTCAAGGATGTGGCCAAGATCGGAGAAAATTCCGTCGGATACGTCAATCATTGCCGTTGCGAGGTTGTTCTTGGCAATCGCTTGACCTAACGCTAGGCGCGGAGTTGGGCTATGGTGACGTTGGGCTAAATCGGTCGATGGCGTATCACCGCGTTGCAGTTGGGCGAGGGCGAGGGCGCTATCGCCAATGGTTCCCGAAACATAGATGAGATCACCTTGTTTAGCACCATCGCGACGCAGCACTTGCTCAGGCAATATGGAACCATGCACGGTAACAGAGATCAGCAGGCTGCCATTACTGCGGCAGGTATCGCCGCCGCAGAGAGTTGCCCCAGCTGCATTGGCTTCATCAAGAAATCCAGAGGTGAATTGGTCAATTTCGGCTGCGGTAAGGGTTTTCGGTAGGCCAACACCTAGGTAGAGATGGGTCGCTTTACCACCCATGGCGGCAATGTCACTCAAGTTGACCGCAGCACTTTTACGGCCGAGGTGAT
>Ga0193962_1000879_pt1 | contig 14099 bp, 11 predicted proteins | sample FB_5_MG_FD_140335 | JGI IMG/M metagenome (GOLD analysis project Ga0193962, IMG submission 140335) | Microbial mat bacterial communities from the Broadkill River, Lewes, Delaware, United States - FB_5_MG | ecosystem: Environmental > Aquatic > Freshwater > River > Microbial mats | place: USA...
AGATCGATGGAGTAAGATGTGGGCACAAGATGTGTTGACAAAAGTTGATACCTTACCACTTTTGCAAAATGTTTTTCATTTGACTTATGTAGAGAATCGTGGGGCCGCATTTAGCATTTTGCATGGCAAAGTAGGATTTTTAATTTTATTTACTGGTATTGTCCTAATGTTCTTGTTCGCTATGCTAATTTCAAGTATAAAAAAGAGAGAATCGAAGATTTTGATTATGGCACTTACAATGGTTATTGGAGGCGCGATAGGAAATATGTATGATCGAATTGTACTTGGCTATGTAGTGGATTATTTTGATTTCAGATTAATTAATTTTGCTGTTTTCAACGTTGCTGATGTTTTTGTTGTTTGTGGCAGTATTTTATTGGGCATCTACCTAATTTTCTTTGAAGGCAAAGAGAAGGCAATTGTTCGTTAATTATAAGTGTATTGTTATTTTTTAAGCACAAAAAGGACTGTTTTTTTAAACGGTCCTTTTTTTATATAAAATTAATTTGTGTAGTGCCATAAATAAAGTTATGACTTCTCTATTTCTAGTTTCTCCACTTTACGGTAAAGTGTGCGTAGACCAATGTTTAATTCCGTGGCAGTTTTTTCTTTGCCGGATAAATCATAGCCGTGGCGTTCTAACGCATCGATAATAACTTTTTTTTCATAAGAGTCAATTTGCTCTTGTAGAGAAAAGGTTGAAATGATATTGAGTGATTTTAATTTTTCTGGTAAGCTGTCATAAGTCAAAAAATTTGTATCTTCGATATTAACCATATATTCGATGGTATTTTCTAATTCTCTAACATTCCCAGGCCAGTCATATTGTCTAAATATAGACATTATTCCATCCTCAAAGCCAAGAAATTCAATGTTAAATTCAAAGGAATATTTTTTTAGGAAATATTGTGCTAAGTACTCAATATCAGAAAAACGATCTCTTAAAGGTGGAATAGACAAATTGATTATATTGAGACGGTAATAAAGGTCACTCCTAAACTTATCTTCAGCGATAAGCTTTTCTATATTTTGATTTGTGGCAGCGACAATTCGAACATCTAAGGTAATGAACTTACTTCCACCAATACGTCGAATTTGATGATCTTGTAAAACCCGCAGTAACTTAGCTTGGAGGTGTAATGGCATATCGCCAATTTCATCTAGAAAGAGTGTACCACCATTTGCAAGCTCAAAAAGACCTGACTTTCCTTTTCTTTTAGCACCTGAAAAAGCCCCTTCTTCGTATCCAAATAATTCACTCTCTAAAAGTGATTCCGGAATTGCAGCACAATTGATTGGCATGAAGGGTTTATGCTGACGATGGCTCGAGTAATGTATTGCCCGGGCAAAGAGCTCTTTACCAGTACCTGTTTCACCTGTTATTAAAACCGCTGAAGGGCTTTTTGCAATTTTTTGTATTTTGTTTTTTAAGTCTTCCATTGCCGGATGTGTTCCGATGATGGAATTAAGTGTGTACCGTAAGTCATCAATGCTTTTCTTGGATATATTTTTAGCATCGTCTTTGGACCGCGCATTAAGCAGGACAATTTGTGACATAAGTTTTGATGCTTCAACGAGCAATGTTCGGTATTTAGTAAGTTCATTTTCAAAAATGGCCATATCGCGATTGTTGAAAAAAGAAATACTCAGTACGCCAATATTTTTGTTGTGAAGAGTGATTGGTGTTAATAGCTCCATTGCGGCGGGACAATTATTTTGAAAACGACAACCTTCGCAATATTCCATACAACCTGGATCAACAACAACAATTTCTCCGAGTTCAAAAACTTTTTCAATAAAAAGCTCATGGACTTCCTCGCCTTTCTCTTTGATGTAACCGTTTGTATAGGCGACGAGTTTGAACTCAGTATCGATAACTGCCGCATCCACTTCGATGCTTGTTGAGAGAACGTCGATTACATTTTGTATAGGATCTTTTACTTGTTTTAGCACATAGTCACCTCTTTTTTTCGTTTGTCAACATTGTTACATCTAACAATAAAATTGTCAAGTGTGACATTACAAGGCGTTTTAAAATAGCAATAATGGTATTTCTTTTTTTTTAAAAAAAACCTATAGCATTGCAAATACAAGTGTGTGGTGTGTTTTTAAATGTATTGTTAGAATTTTGGCACGATTCCTGCTTTATAGAGGGTAACGATAAAAACTAGGAGGTTAGTAATGAACAAGAAAAAATTTGTACACCCTTATATTCCTAATTCGGTACCAGCGGTTCAGGAAGAAATGCTTAAAGATATAGGTGCAAAATCTATTGATGAGATGTTTGACTGTATTCCAGAAGAAATAAGATTTGAAGGCACAATGGATATGCCAAAACCGCTTTCTTCGGAATATGAATTAAGAAGACATATGGAAGCTATGATGAATAAAAATGTTACTTGTGAGGAGTATATTAGTTTCCTTGGTGCAGGATGTTATCAACATCACGTGCCAGCTGTTTGTGATGAGGTTGGTGGGCGTTCTGAGTTTTTAACTGCATATGCTGGAGAGCCATATGAAGATCACGGTCGCTTTATGTCGTTATTTGAGTACACATCAATGATGGCAGAATTACTAGATGTAGATGTTGTCAATGTACCGACTTATTCATGGGGGCAGGCTTCTGCTACATCACTTAGAATGGCAGGTCGTATTACTAAGAGAGATAAAGTGTTAATTGCAGGCAACATTTCACCAGAACGTTACATGGTGATGAAAAATTACTGTGGTACGGTTATGGATATTGTAATGGTGTCAACAAATGCACAAGGGACACTTGATTTAGATGATTTGAAATCAAAAATTGATGGTGATGTTGCAGGTTTATATTTTGAAAATCCATCATATCATGGAGCGTTAGAAGTGAATGCAAATGAAATTTCACAATTGCTTCATGACAATGGTTCATTATCGCTTGTAGGTGTTGATCCAACATCGCTTGGGGTTATTGCACCACCGTCAAGTTACAAGGTAGATATTATTACAGGGGATGTTCAAACACTTGGAAATCACATGAATTATGGTGGTGGCATGGGTGGTTTTATTGCTTCTGATGATAGAGAAGAAGTAGTTATGGAATATCCATCTAGATTATTTGGTATTGCGCCAACTGCCAAAAAAGGAGAACTTGGTTTTGGCGATGTTGCTTATGATAGAACATCATTTGGCGTCAGAGAAAATGGTAATGAGTGGGTTGGAACCCATGCAGCATTACATGGTATTATCGCTGGTGTTTACATGGCTTTAATGGGACCACAAGGAATGGAAGATTTAGGACAAAACATTTTGAAAAAAGGTGCCTATGCAGCTAAACGTTTAAATCAAATTGAAGGCGTTGCACTTAAGTATCCTGAAACACCATTCTTCAAAGAATTTGCAGTTGATTTTACTGGGACAGGTTTAAGTGTGGAAAAAATCAACAAAGAATTATTAAATAAAGGAATCTTTGGTGGTAAAGATTTATCGAAAGATTTCCCTTATATGGGACAATGTGCTCTTTACTGTGTGACTGAAGTACAAACAAAAGAAACAATTGATACACTGGTTTCTGCACTTGAAGAAATTGTGAAAGGAAGTGAAGCATAATGGCGATGAAGAGAGATCAATTACTAAGAAATTTTCATCAAGCAAAATGGGATGAACCATGTATATTTGAGTTGGGAACACCAGGGGAAAGAGGTCAGATCTTACCGGAAGTTGAAGCAGATATTGAATCGGAAGTTGGAGATGTATGGGCCTCGCTTCCTGAGAATATGCGTAGAAAAGAAAAAGCTAAGTTGCCAGAAATGGCTGAGATGCAAGTTCTTCGTCACTATTTAAGAATGTCACAAGCAACACTTGGTGCAGACTTAAATGTTGATGTTGGTCAAGGTACTTGTACGATGAAATATTCACCAAAAGTAAATGAGAAAATTGCGCGATCGCCCAAAATGACAGAAACACATCCTTTGCAAGATGTGTCAACAGTTCAAGGAACGCTTGAAGCGGTACATGGACTTGACGAAATTCTTCAAGCAGTTTCTGGTATGGATAAGTTTACATTCCAACCTGGAGGCGGTTCTCACGCAATTTGGACCATTGCTTCAATTATGAAAGCATACCATGAAGCTAATGGTGAGGGAGACCAAAGAGATGAAATTATAACAACTATTTTCTCTCACCCTTCAAATGCAGCAGCACCTAAAGTGAAGGGATATAAAATAATAACGCTTTACTATGACGAAGATGGTGTACCGGATTTTGAAGCATTAAAAGAAGCTGTCTCAGAAAGAACAGCAGGTATATTTGTAACCAACCCTGAAGACACGGGTATTTATAATGATAAAATCAAAGAATTTACAAGAGTAGTTCACGAAGTGGGCGGTTTATGTGCTTATGATCAAGCCAATTTAAATGGTATTATGGGTATAACAAGAGCTAAAGAAGCAGATTTTGATATGTGTTTCTTTAACCTTCACAAGACGTTCTCTGCACCACATGGTTGTGGTGGACCGGCATGTGGCGCTCTAGGTGTAACAGAAAAAATAAAGCCATTCTTACCAGTGCCACTTGTTGAAAAGATCGGGGACCAGTATCAACTTGACTATGATTTGCCGAATTCTATTGGCAAGGTAAGAGGATTTATTGGAACAACACCTGTTATTGTTAAGGCTTATGCATGGGCGAGAGCACTTGGTTCAGAAGGGATGACAGAAGCGGCTAAAGTTGCGGTTCTTAATAACAACTATATGCTTAAACATATTCGTGAAATCCCAGGGGCAACGGCACCTTTATCAGATGTTAAATACAGGATTGAACAAGTACGTTACAGTTGGATTGATTTATGTGAGGAAACGGGTGTTACGACACATGATATTTCCTTAAGGATGGCAGATTATGGCTTCCACTTATGGAGTTCGCATCATCCATTCATCGTGCCAGAGCCATTTACGATTGAACCAACAGAATCTTATTCAAAGAATGAGTTAGATGAGTATTTGGCAGGCCTTCGACAAGTCGTTAAAGAATGTAGAGAAACACCTGAAATTGTTAAAACGGCACCACATAACAGTGTAATTTCGAGAGTAGATGAAACAGTTCTTGATGACCCATCTAAGTGGGCAATTACATGGCGATTGTTTAAAAAGAAACAAGGATTTGAATTATAAAGTAAAAAAACTGCTGTTTATTATTAAGGAGGGTTAACTTGAAAAAAATAGGATTGGTCATTAATCCACTTGCTGGAATTGGTGGGAAACTAGGTTTGAAAGGTACAGATGGTTATACCCTCAAAGAGTTGAGAGAAGAATATGGTGCAGCGCCAATCTCTAATGAGAGAGCGGCGGCTGCGCTAAAACCGTTGACACAATTAAAAGAACCATTTCAAATAATTACTTATGGTGGTAATATGGGGGCAACGGTTGCGGATGAACTATTTGATGATACTGTTTGTGTTGGAATGCCATGTTGTGATGCGACCTCAGCTGAAGATACGATTGAAGCAGCTAAGCGTATTTCGGAAGAAGAAGTTGATATTATGTTATTTGTTGGTGGCGATGGAACGGCAAGAAATGTATTTGAAGCGATAGGAACGGAACAGATTTGTATTGGTGTGCCTTCGGGGGTGAAAATGCATTCAGCGGTCCATGGTCTCACACCTTCAAAAGCGGGTGAATTGGCAAGAGATTACTTAATGCAGTCGAATATGCGGACCTGTGAAGCGGAAGTTATGGATATAGATGAGGTTCGCTATAGAGATGGCAGTGTTTTTGCAAAGCTTTATGGGTATCTTAAAATTCCTGTTGATCGGAAAAAAACTCAGAGTAAAAAATCTGGTAGTGCTGAAAGTGAACGTTATTTTCAAGATGCAATTGCATGCTACATCATTGATAAGGTTATGGAAGCGGATACTTATTATATAATTGGTCCTGGAACAACAACGGCTCAAATACAGCGTCGTTTGGACCAACCCTTTACCTTACTAGGTGTAGATATTATTTATAGGGGAAAAACAGTTGCAAAAGATTTGAGTGAAGATGACTTGCTTCAATGGATTAAAGGGCGCAAAAGTAAGCTGATTATCACGCCAACCGGTGGTCAGGGTTTTTTACTTGGCCGAGGAAATCAACAAATTAGCTCAGAAGTTATTCGAAGCCTAGGCAAAGAAAATATTATGGTTGTGGCAACAAAAAATAAATTACTGTCGTTTGGACCATCACCTATGTATATTGACTTGGATGAAGATTGTAATGAGATGTTACGGGGATATCATAAGGTTATTGCTGGTTATGAAGACGTGGTTTTAAAAAAAATTACAGACTAGCATAAAAAAATATTGATTTTGAATGACGCTTTCTATTATAGTAGATAAAGAAAGCGTCTTTTCTATGTTATAAATGAAAAATGAATGTTAATAAAAAATATTACATCTTCTTATGTTTTATGTTTATAATTAAAGAAGAAAAATAAGTAATAAGGAAGTAAGGACGTGGTGATGATGGAAAGAATACTAACGAATTTAATTAAAGGGGTTCTGTATTCCGTGATGGTAGGGCTTTTAGGTGCGGTTGTTGCATTTATTGTTAAATGGCCTATATTAAAAGGTGTTTATGTGATGATTCTTGGACTTGGTGTTGTCTCTATGGCGATGGCTGTCTTATTCTTTATCGGGACACCAAAGATGCGTTATGAGTATTTTACAGGGATGAAGTATAAGCGTGGTGCGGCTGAAAATGAAGCAATGCGTCCAGAATCTCTACCAAAATCTGAAAGAAAAAGCTTAGGAAATCAAGCGGGAGATCCTGCTATTATCGGAATCGTGATGATTGTGATAGGATTTTTTATAGAGGCATTAATGCATTAGTAAATAAAGGAGGTATTTTATGAAACAAATTGGCGTTTTAGGCGCAGGCACAATGGGTTCAGGTATTGCTCAAATTTGTGCACAAGGTGGCAATATGGTCATTATGAGTGCAATTGATCAGCCCTCAATTGATTTTGGTATGAATGCAATTAACAAGAACCTGGATCGTTTAGTTAAAAAAGAAAAGATATCAGCAGACGATAAAGAGGGTATTCTTGGAAGAATTTCAACTACGTTAACGAATAAAGATTTAAATGATTGCGACATTATTATTGAAGCAGCAGTAGAAAATATGGCAATTAAAAAGCAAATCTTTAGCGCGTTAGACAAAGATTGTAAAGCGGAAACAATTTTCGCAACAAATACGTCGTCGCTTTCTATTACAGAAATTGCAGCGGCAACGAATAGACCTGATCAGGTCATCGGTATGCACTTTTTTAATCCGGTACCCGTGATGAAATTAGTTGAAATTATTCGAGGAATAGCGACGTCTCAGGCAACATATGATGCGATTAAAGATTTGACAAAGGGTCTTGGTAAAACACCTGTAGAAGTGGAAGAGGCACCAGGATTTGTGGTAAACAGAATTTTAATTCCGATGATCAATGAAGCAGTTGGAATATATGCAGAAGGTGTTGCTAGTGCGGAAGATATTGACAATGCAATGATGTTGGGTGCCAACCATCCAATTGGACCACTTGCCTTAGCGGATTTAATTGGTAATGATGTTAATTTAGCAATTATGGAAGTTCTATATGATGAGTTTGGAGATTCCAAATATCGTCCACATCCATTACTTAGAAAAATGGTGCGTGGGGGCTTATTAGGCCGTAAAAGTGGCAAAGGATTTTATGACTATTCCAAATAGACTTTAGCCAAATTTTTATGTAAATGTGAGCAGCCTTTTTTAAGGCTGTTCTATTTTTGTGGAAATGAATTTGTAATGGAAATGTAAATCCTATTTACTTGTATCTGTGGTAGAATAGTTAAGTAAAAGATTTTAGGAAGGGGACTTAGATGAAGTTTTATCTAAAAGTATTTATTTCGTCCTTAATTGTATTTTCCCTCATTTTTAGTGGGGCATTTTATATGATTACAAAGAATGCAAAGGACATAAACAGTCAAAATTCACCCGTACCACCAATTGTTATTGCTGATATTAATGATGATGATCTAGAAATACCAGTTGATACAAGATCAGATTTAGAAAGATTAGTTGATTCAAGTGATCGTGTCAATGTCGTTGCTTTTGGTACCGATGGCGGCCGTGCAGATACAATAATGTTAGTGAGTTATTCACCATCAGATCAGTTGTTAGATGTTGTTTCTGTACCGAGAGATACTTATCATCCGGTTGATGGGCATAATTTATCTGGTCAGAAAAAGGTGAATGCAGTCTATGGCTTCAAAGAAGGTGGCGGATCAATAGGAATGAAAACTGCTGTTGAAGAGATTTTGAACGTACCAGTAGATTACTATGTCAAGTTGAACTATAATGGTGTCGCCAATATAATTGATGTATTGGGTGGCGTAGAAATTAAGGTGTTTAAGCACCTTAAATACGATGACCCTTGGTCAGATCCACCACTTCATATTGATATTCCGGCGGGTAGACAAGTTTTAAATGGAGATAATGCAATTAAATATTTGAGATGGCGCAAGAATAATGATGAAGCAGGAGATGGAGATATCGGAAGAATTCAACGTCAACAAGAGTTTGTTGTTGCAGCTGCTAAGAAAGCATTTTCTTTTAAGTTGCCGGTGGTTATTAAGACAACGTTTAATTATATTCGAACGGATATGGGTTTAGACAAAATGCTTTACTATGGAACAACCGCAACGGAATTTAACTTTTCAAATTTAAAAACATATCAATTACCAGGTGATGTTACAAAAATTAGTCGTGTGAGTTATTTGTTGCATGATCCAGCGGATACTGAAGAAATGATGATTAATATTTATAATCGTGTTCCAGAACAATAGAAAATAAGCGTCTATCTTACGAAAGTAAGATAGACGCTTTTGTTTTTTGGATTATGGTGAAAATTATTTTGTTAAGGTCTCACCAATTTTATAAACGTTGCCTGCGCCCATCGTGAAGATGATATCTTCTGCTTCTGTATATTGTTCTAAAAAGTCAATAATCTCTTCGAAGCTTGCTAAGTATTTAACGGCTTGTCCTTCTTTTTGGATGAGTGCTGCTAAGTCTTTTGCATGAACACGACCGGTGTCAATTTCTCTTGCAGCGTATATATCTGTAATGATGGTTAAGTCTGCATCTTTGAAAGATGTTGAAAACTCATGCATCAATTCCTCTGTTCGTGTATAGGTATGAGGTTGGAAAATACAGATAATTCTATTATGTGTTAATTTTTTTGAAGCAGATAAAGTTGCTTTTATTTCTGTTGGGTGATGGGCGTAGTCATCAATAACCATGGCTTCATTATAAAAGCCTTTGTGTTGAAAACGTCTATCAGCACCAGAAAAGTTTTTTAAGGTATCTGTGATAACATTCGATGGTACGCCAATTGAATGTGCTCCTGCAATGGCAGCTAGGCTATTATAAATATTATGGGTGCCCGGAACACCAAGTGTACATTTAAATAGTGACTCTCCTTCGAAGAAAACTTCAAATTTAGAAGTTCCATTCTCAGCAAAAATAATATTTTTAGCCATATAAGTGGCTTCTTGGTTGATTGCAAATGTGACAAGTGAAGATGTTACATGTGGCACCAATCTTTTAACGTCAAAATCGTCAATGTTAACAATGGCTTTTCCGTTTTCGGGAAGCAACTTAATAAATTTAGTAAAAGAGTCCACTATTTGATCAAGATCTTCAAAATAATCTAAATGGTCTTCGTCGATATTTAAGACGATACTCGTGGTTGGTTTAAAGTGTAAAAAGTTGTCCTTATACTCACAAGCTTCTGTAATTAAGATGTCACCATCTGCAACTTTAGCGTTGCCATTAAATTCTTTTACGTTCCCACCAATCATAATAGTTGGGTCCAGTGCGGCGCGATCTAGCATAATTGAAAGCATTGATGTTGTTGTTGTTTTGCCATGAGCACCTGAGACAGCAATGCTCTCTTTGTAATTTGACATGATGATACCAAGCATTTGAGCGCGACTTAGCATCGGAATATCTAGGGCAATAGCCTTCTGATATTCAGGGTTTTCTGAATTAATGGCTGAAGAATAAACAACTAAATCAATAGTATCATTTATATGTGCACCATCTTGTTTATAATAAATAGACGCACCAAGTTTTTCTAATTTATCTGTGTTGAATGATTTATTTAAGTCAGAACCAGTAACAATGTATTCTGAATTTAACAGTATTTCTGCGATAGCACTTACGCCAATGCCACCAATTCCGATGAGATATATGCGTTTTACATCTTCGTTAAGATTAAGCATGTATAGCTCCTTTAAAATAGTTATAGTTGTCTCTTGCGATTTCATCAATCGCACTGAAAATTATATCATAAAACACAGTGAATAAAAAATAATTAGGACAATAATTTTAAAGGTATTGTATTCTGCTTGATAAACGAATAAAATTAGTAATAATAGGACAAAATATTCGGATGGTGATGGTATGAAAAAAATGAAACGAAATGAAAGAATAGGGGCCATTGTTAAAATATTATGTGATAGACCAAATCATGTTTATACACTTAATTATTTTACAGAACTATTTAACTCTGCGAAGTCAACGATTAGTGAAGATCTGGTTATTGTTAAAAAAATTATGGAAGATTTAGCATTAGGTAAAGTTGAGACGATTCCTGGAGCAGCTGGTGGTGTAAAATATTTACCGGTTGTAAACTTAAAAAAGCGCCAACAACTATTTGTTGAAATGATTAAAGAGCTTCAAGACAAAAGTCGATTGATTCCTGGTGGGTTTTTGTATATTGCAGATTTGCTGTATAACCCTAAGTATGTAAAATTGGTTGGTGAATTATTTGCCGAGAAGTTTTCTAATCAAGGCATTGATTATGTTATGACAGTGGAAACGAAGGGGATACCACTTGCCATGATGACAGCATCTGGCTTAAATGTACCTTTGGTTATTGCAAGGAATGAGAACCGTGTCACAGAAGGGTCAACGCTGAGTATTAATTATGTTTCTGGATCGACTGGTAAAGTTCAAAGCATGTATGTTTCGAAAAAAGCGATTCCTAGAAATTCTCGTGTATTAATTATTGATGACTTTATGCGTGCAGGTGGTACTGCAAGAGGTATGGTAGACCTAGTTTTAGAATTAGAGTCAGAAGTTGTAGGTGTAGGCGTTTTAATAGAGACAACAACACCACAAAAGAAAATGGTAGAGGATCCATTTTCTATCTTACTGATGAATGAAATTGGCGATGGAGAAATTGCTGTAGAGCCAAATCCCTTACTTTTAAAGTAGGAAATTTGGAAAAAATTAAAAAAATTTAGAAAATTTAAAATATTTGCAGGAATATTCGTTTTTTTGTGGAACCTATATACTATCAAGATTTGGACTCTATATAAGTCAGCGGAAAGGTAGGTTTTAGAAAAATGAATGTTACAGATGTTAGAATCAGAAAATTAAGAGAAGAAGGAAAAATGAAAGCAGTTGTTTCGGTAACTTTTGACGACGCTTTTGTTGTACACGACATTAAAATTATTGAGGGACAAAATGGTTTATTTGTAGCAATGCCTAGCAGAAAAGTAGGGGAAGCAGATTATAGGGACATTGCACATCCTATCAACTCTGAAACAAGAACGATGCTACAACAAGTAATATTCGATGAATATGAAAAAGCCAAAGAAGAATTTACAGAAGGAACATATGTAGAGCCATCAGAACACATAGAATAAGAAAATAAAGTAAAGGTTAAATACAATGGAGATTTAACCTTTTTTTATGCCTATTTTTCAAGTAAAAAAATATTAGAACATTTTCACTTTTTTTGTCGAAAACGTTTGGTTTTAATAAAAAAAGTGATATAATTCAATATTGTGAAAGGGTGAAATCATGAATAATATTAATGCTATTGTACTTGCGGCAGGCGCAGGTACGCGTATGAAATCGAAGACACCAAAAGTAATGCATAAAATATCAGGTGTACCACTCGTGGGACATGTTGTAGATTTGTTAGAAGATATTGACGTAGGAAAAACGTCAGTTGTTATTGGCCATGGTAAAGAGCTTGTAGAACCTTACTTGACATCGAGATCAGTCAATATTGTTTATCAAGAAAAACGTCTTGGTACTGGTCATGCAGTTATGATGGCAAAAGAAACAATTGAAGATAATGAAGATGTGCTTGTTTTAACAGGGGATACACCTTTGTTAAGAGTAGAAACAATTGAGTATCTATTGGCGCATCACAGAAATGGAAATTATGATGGGACGGTATTGACAGCAAGTTTCGAAGATCCAACTGGCTATGGACGCATTGTTAGAGATGATGCACATTTAATAACAGGGATTGTAGAACATAAAGATGCAAGTGAGATAGAACGTTCTATTAAAGAAATAAATTCAGGGATTATTTGTATTAAGGGTCAATTGCTGAAAAGATTTTTAGAAGCACTTAAGAATGACAATGTTCAAGGAGAGTATTATTTAACGGATGTTATTGGTTTGTTAAGCGACAATGGCTACCGTGTTAGTGGCTATGTTGTGGAAGATACAACAGAAATTATGGGTATTAATAACCGTGTACAATTAGCAGAAGCGGATGTTATTCATCAAGAACGTCTTAGAAAGATGCATATGGAGAATGGTGTCACCTTCCTTAGTGGTGTCAGCTCTTATGTAGAGAAATATGTCATAATTGGTGCAGATACAACTATTGAACCAGGTTGTGTATTAAGAGGTACAACGGCGATTGGCGAGGAATGTCTTATCGGACCGAATTCGGATATAGTTAATACAGAAGTTAGAAGTTTTGTGGAAGTGAAGCAATCAACGTTACTTGATAGTCTTGTGGAAGAACATACAAAAGTTGGACCTTATGCATATTTGAGACCGAATTGTCGAATTGGACAACATGTTAAAGTGGGTGATTTTGTTGAAGTAAAGAATGCTTCTATAGGAAATGGGAGTAAAGTATCTCATTTATCTTATATTGGTGATGGCGAAATTGGCGAAAATGTGAATATTGGTTGTGGTGTGGTTTTTGTAAATTATGATGGTAAAAATAAGCATAAAACAACAGATAAAGACGGTGCATTTGTAGGCTGTAATGTTAACTTAGTTGCGCCGGTAACGGTTGAAGAAGGTGCTTATGTGGCTGCGGGTTCTACAATTACTAAAGACGTTCCTGAAATGTCATTAGGCGTTGCGAGGGCAAAACAGTCAAACATAGAAAAATGGGTTGAGAGAAAAGCGCATTTAAAAAAGTAATTGGAGGATTATATGCACAGTAAAGGGAAAAGAATTAAAATTTTTGCTGGGAATGCCAGTCAAGATCTTGCTTCAAAAATTTGTGGTGAGTTAGGTATTCCGTTAGGGGACGCGGAAGTTAAAAAATTTAGTGATGGCGAAATTGCTGTAAACATTAATGAGACAGTTAGAGGGGTTGATGTATTTATCATCCAATCGACCTCTTGTCCAGATGTAAACACAAACTTAATGGAATTACTTATTATGATTGACGCAATGAAGCGTGCCTCTGCTGGTAGAATTACTGCGGTAATGCCATACTATGGATATGCGCGTCAAGATAGAAAGGCTAAAGCGAGAGATCCAATCTCAGCTAAACTTGTAGCAGATTTAGTAACAGCTGCTGGTGCGGATAGATTATTAACGATGGACTTACATGCATCGCAGATTCAAGGATACTTTAATATTCCTGTAGATCATTTAGTTGGTTTGCCAATTTTAGCAGAGCACTTTAAGAAAAAGGAAGTGGAAGATTTAGTAGTTGTATCACCTGATTTAGGGAGTGTTACACGTTCTAGAAAATTTGCTGATCGTCTAAATGCACCAATTGCTATTATTGATAAAATGCGTACACAAGCAAATGTTTCTGAGGTAATGCATGTTATTGGTGATATTGAAGGTAAAAATGTTATTATGATTGATGATATGATTGATACTGCTGGAACCATTACTAATGCAGCTAATGTCCTAAAAGAAATGGGGGCTAAAGATGTTTATGCATGTTGTACGCATCCGGTATTATCTGGTCCTGCAAAAGAAAGAATCGAAAAATCATGTATTAAGGAGTTAGTTGTTCTTGACACAATTAAGTTAGGTGAAGAGTTTGACCTAGAT